>OLNK01000021.1_pt1 | contig 244573 bp, 237 predicted proteins | sample 1672791 | NCBI WGS metagenome assembly OLNK01 (sample SAMEA3136724, study PRJEB25190) | human gut metagenome | biome: human gut; feature: human-associated habitat; material: faeces | place: Austria | collected 2013 | reverse complement strand
CTGAATTTCCCGGAGGCGATGCTGCGCATCTGTCCGGGCTACCGGCCCGCAGACGAATGTGAACCCGTAGCCCGGCTAAGCGCAGCGCGAGCCGGGTAAAACTACCAGTCGATTCCCACCTGCGCCTGAATACCGCTGTCAAAGGCGTGCTTCACCGGACGCAGCTCACTAACCGTATCGGCAAGCTCCAGCAGCCGGGCGTGGCAGCCGCGGCCGGTGACAATCACGTTCTGCCGCGGCGGACGATTCTCTATCGCCGCGATCACTTCCTGAGTATCCAGATAGTGATACGCCAGCATATAGGTGAGTTCATCCAGCACCACCAGATCGTAGCTCGGGTCGGCCAGCATGCGCTTGCTCTCCTGCCATACGGCCGACGCCGCCTCGATATCTGCCTCCCGGTTTTGCGTTTCCCAGGTAAAGCCGGTGCCCATAATGTGGAACTCAACGCCGAGTGGATGCAGCGTGTTGTACTCTCCATTATCCCACTGGCCTTTAATGAACTGGGCAACACCGACGCGCTTACCGTGGCCGACGGCGCGCGTTGCCGTACCGAAGGCGGCGGTGGATTTACCTTTTCCGTTGCCGGTGAAGACGATCAGAATGCCTTTTTGCTCCGTTGCCGCCGCCACGCGGGTAGCAACCTGCGTTTTCAGCTTCTGCTGGCGCTGACGATGGCGGTCGGGATTGCCTCGCGCGTGCATAAATGCTCCTTAGTGTCCTGCCGGACAGGTGGCGCAGCGGTGCTGCTGCTCGAACTGGCTAAAGAAGTTGTTGCCTTTGTCGTCAACCAGCACAAACGCGGGCAGATTTTCGACTTCCATCATCCATACCGCTTCCATGCCCAGCTCCGGATACTCCAGGCAGCGCAAACTTTTCACATACTGCTGCGCCAGCAGGGCCGCCGCGCCGCCGATGCTGCCGAGATTAAATCCGCCGTGTTTATGGCAGGCCTCGGTCACCTGCTGGCTGCGGTTGCCTTTGGAAAGCATGATCAGACTGCCGCCCGCCGCCTGGAAAGCGTCAACATACCCATCCATGCGTCCCCCGGTGGTGGGGCCCAGCGAGCCGCAGGCCAGATTATTCGGCGTTTTCGCCGGGCCGGCGTAGTAGACAATATGCTTGCGCATATACTCCGGCATCGGTTCGCCGTTATCCAGACGCGCTTTGATTTGGGCATGGGCGATGTCGCGGGCGACGACAATCGGACCGCTCAGCGATAGCCGGGTGCCCACGGGCAGGGCTGACAGGTCGTGGAGGATGTCGCGCAGCGGCCGGTTCAGATCGAGCTGGACGGTCTGCGCCCCGTTTTCTATGCGCTGAGAATCAGGGATAAACTTGCCCGGGTTATGTTCCAGCTTCTCCAGCCAGATGCCGTGTTTGTTGATTTTGGCTTTGATGTTTCGGTCGGCGGAGCAGGAAAGCGCCATTGCGATAGGGCAGGAGCCGCCGTGCCGCGGCAGGCGAATCACGCGAATGTCGTGGGCGAAGTATTTGCCGCCAAACTGTGCGCCGATGCCGAACTCGCGGCTGGCTTTGAGCAGCGCCGCTTCCAGCGACGTATCGCGAAACGCCTGGCCCAGTTCGTTTCCGCTGGTGGGCAGATTGTCGTAATATTTTGTCGAAGCCAGCTTCGCCACCTTCAACGCCTGGTCCGCCGACAGGCCCCCCACCACAAAGGCGATGTGGTACGGCGGGCAGGCGGCGGTGCCCAGCGCCTTCATTTTTTCAATCAGGAAGGCGGTGAGTTTTTCCGGCTGCAGAATAGATTTTGTTTCCTGAAATAGCGCGGCTTTGTTCGCCGAACCGCCGCCTTTATTGACGAAGAGGAAGCGGTATTCACTGCCCGGCACCGCGCTGATATCAATCTGCGCGGGCAGGTTGGTCTCGGTGTTGACCTCGGTATACATATCAAGGGGGGCATTTTGCGAATAGCGTAAATTGTTTTCCTGAAAGGTGGTGTAGATGCCCTGACTCAGAGCTTCCGCGTCGTTGCCTCCGGTCCAGACATTCTGGCCTTTGCTCGCGACGATGGTGGCGGTTCCGGTATCCTGGCAGTTTGGCAGCACGCCTTTTGCCGAGACTTCGGCGTTGCGCAGCAGCTGTAGCGCAACGTATTTATCGTTGCCGCTGGCCTGCGGGTCGTGCAGGATGCTGGCGATCTGCTTTAAGTGCCCGGCGCGCAGGAAAAACGACGCCTCATAAAATGCCTGCTGAGCCAGCAATGTTAACGCTTCCGGCGCAACCTTGATGACCTCTTCTCCATCTAACTCTGTCACCTTAACATGTTGATTCGTTAGCAGTTCATATTCGGTATTATCGTTGCTCTGAACAAAAAGTTCCTGCCAGACAAAGGGTTTCGACATTTTACTTCTCACTATTTCGCTAAAAAGAGATTGGCCCGCGTCGCATTCGCGACGTACTCGATGGTCTGCTGGGCGCGGACGCTGTTGCCGGCTGCATCCAGCGGAGGGGAGTAGACGGCGATAGCGTATTGCCCGGGAACGACGGCGACCATTCCGCCGCCAACGCCGGATTTTGCCGGGATACCGACGGTGTACAGCCATTTGCCGCTGCCGTCGTACAGCCCGGCGATCGCCATTTCCGCCAGCACCTGCGGGACGTAGCTGGCGGTGAGCAGCTGCTTGCCGTTGAACGGTGATTTGCCATTGTTGGCGAGTACGGCCCCCATTTTGGCGAGCTGCTCAACGGTGATATCCACCGAACACTGACGGGTGTAGATTTCGACGGCTTCCTGAGGGTCGCCATAGAAGCTGCGGTATGAATTCATCAGCATCGCCAGCGCCTGGTTATGCTGATTGGTCTCCATTTCGGATTGAAATACCGGCTCGTTAACGCTCAGGGAGCTGTCGGCCCAGGCGTTGAGATTGTTAATGATTTTATTCCAGCGGTCGGTTTTGTCTTTCGCCGCAATCAGGCTCACGGTGCTCATGGCACCGGCGTTGACTAACGGGTTCTCCGGCGCGCCTTGCGTAAGCTCCACGGCTAAGCCGGAATTGAAGGGCAGGCCGGTCGCGTTCGCGCCGAGTTTATCCAGCACCTCCTGCGGCCCGCGCTGCTCCATCGCCAGCGCCAGGGTGAAAACTTTACTTAATGATTCCATCGGAAAGGCTTTTGTCACGTCGCCGGTCTGGTAAATTTTGCCTTCGACCGTCGCGAGCGTAATGGCGAAATTATTCGGGCTATAGCTCGCCAGGGCAGGGATATAGTCGGCGACTTTACCGTCGTGGTTACTCTTATATTTCTGATGCGCCTGCTCGATGATGCTGGCGTAGTCCGGCGCGCTTTGCGCCTGCGCGGCGGCGCTAAACAGTAAGCTGGCGGTTAAGATGCAGGTGCCAAGAAATTTCACGTTCATGGTGTGTCCCGTTGGGATGATTGGAGGGAACCGGGCCGGACGTATCCGGCCTGGGGCTCATAGCCATTTTGCTGTCAGGACATCGCCACTTCGGACGTTTCGCTGGCAGGGCGCTCCTGCTCCGGTTTTTTGACCGGGGCGGTGCCGCGGCAGCCTTCTCCGTAATGCTCGCCTTCCCAACGGCCAACGATGGCGGCGCCCATGGCGTTACTCATCACGTTGGTGGCGGAGCGACCCATATCGAGGAACGGGTCGACGCCCATCAGCAGGATCAGGCCCGCTTCCGGAATGTTGAACTGGTTCAGCGTCGCGGCGATAACCACCATTGAGGCGCGCGGCACGCCCGCCATCCCTTTGGAGGTCAGCATCAGGATCAGCAGCATGGTGATCTGCTCGCCCATGCTGAGGTGGACGTTACAGGCCTGGGCGATAAACACCGTGGCGAACGAGCAGTAGGCCATGGAGCCGACCAGGTTAAAGGAGTAACCGATGGGCAGGACGAAGCTGGCGATTTTGGAAGAGACGCCGAATTTTTCCAGCTTATCGAGGGTGCCAGGGAAGGCGGCTTCTGAGCTGGATGTGGTGAAAGCCAGCAGCGCGGGCTCCAGGATCGCTTTGGTCAGACGGCCAATGCAAGGGCCGACAATCACCGTCGACAGGCCAATCAGGATTGCCCACAGCATGCCCAGCGTCAGGTAGAACTCACCCATAAAGATCCCGGCGCTGACCATCACGCCCAGACCGCGCTCGGCAATCAGCCCGGAGATGGCGGCGAAAACGGTCAGCGGCGCGAACAGCATGACGTACCCTGTGAGCTTCAGCATCACGTGGACCAGCGAATCGAGCACCTTCACGATGGGCTCGGCTTTTTCGCCGATCGCCGCCAGGCTGCAGCCGAGGAAAATAGAGAACACCACGATTTGCAGAATTTCGTTGCGCGCCATCGCATCAACGATGCTGGTGGGTACCGCGTGCGAGATAAACACTTTCAGGGTGAAGGGCTCGGACTGAACGGCGGCCACGACTCCGGCATCGTGGGGGACAAAGTTGATGCCCGCGCCCGGCTGGAACAGATTGACGATCACCAGACCCAGCGCAATCGACAGCAGCGAGGCGCAAATAAACAGGAAAAAGGTTTTAGAGAATATGCGCCCGAGCGTTTTCGCATCGCCCATTTTGGCAATGCCGACCACCAGCGTTGATATTACCAGCGGGGCGATAATCATTTTTACCAGGCGTAAAAATATAGTGGTAAAAATGGAGATATCCTGCGCATAGGATTTTGCTGTATCTGCTGATGCCATATTATTAATGATCACCCCGGCAATCATGCCGAGTATCAGGCCTAATATGATCATTTTGGTTAAACTTATTTTTTTCATATTTACTCCATCGGAACAGGGTTAGTCGTGAAGTGGTGTAGGGCGGCGTACGCCTGCGCCAGGCAGCAGCGCAGACGTACCCCTGTGGTGACCAACCGCATAAATTGTCTGGAATACAGTGATACAGCGAAATCCTGTATACCAATGGATGTTGTTGTATTTTTATATCCGTCGTCTTTCAAGCTGCATTTTTGTTGGCTGCCTTTGCTCACCAGTCACGTACGGATGTACGCTCCTGGGGATGAATGAGGGACATCCATATCCCTCACCGAAGGCAGCCTCCGGCTGTTCAAATTCGTTCCTGACGAATTTGTCTCTCAGTTGCCGCCTCAATGCAAATCGAAATCCATTGGATATAGAATTAGAAATCGAACTCAATACTTAATAGCGGCGCATGCTGCTGAGCGCCATAAACATCATTGTCCCCGACGTTGCCGGAAATAATATCCCGCGGCATGACGATTTTTACCGCGTTGGCCGGATCGAACCAGATAATGCGATGAATAAAATCAGGCTTTACGTTATATAAGCCGGCAATAAGCTGCGGGGTTAATTGCTCAGAACGTTTGACCCGCTGATAATCTTCCCGGGTTTTAAATAAAATATCTAAAACCAGTTCATACGGTCCGGCGTTTTTGGAGCGGATCACCTGCGCCAGTGAGCATAGGGATTGTTTCATGCCTGAACTCCTTCTGGCGTCACCTGTTCGATATGGAAGTCAAAGCGCAGCGCGTCGCTGGCTTCGATCAGGTGATAGATTGAGAACTCATACACCGGACCGCTCTGAATATCGGAAGGTGAGAACGGGAAGGCGAGGTTGCCCGCGGTGGCAATGCGGTTTTCATAGCCGTAGTGCAGCAGGGTAGAGCGCACCAGCGAACAGACGCTGTTGGCGATATCCTGGGTTGGCGCAACCACATCAAGCAGGATGCCCAGTTCGTGCCCGGCGGTTTTCATCGGTTCGTGATTGCCCATCACGCCGTTCTTTCCATACAGATGGAAGGTCATGCGGATGCTGTCATCTTTCAGGGAGAGGTTGCGTGCGACGCTGGTCTGTACCTCTTCAAGAATATTATCGATTCCGGCAATCATGATCGGGTCGCGCGTTCCGGCAATGGTCAGGCAGCGGAAGCCGACCCGCCGCGCGCCTTCCAGCTTCAGCGCGTATGGCGTCGCTTCATGACGAGAACCGCTGACGTAAACCTCGCCTTCGTTGACGGCTTTGAAGGTGCATCCTTTCAGGTTAAGCACGCCGCCCGGACCGGGCAGGAAATACGGATCGGACTTCTCGTACAGCGTATGCGCCGCCGCAGAGGTTTCGGTAAACTTACGCTTTGGATTAAACGCTTTCAGCGTAAAGCCGCTGTCGTCGATAATCCCCATGGCGCAGTCGGAACCGGAGCCCGGCGTGGCGGCAATGGCCGCGCATTCGAGGATCTTGCCGCAGTGCAGGGCGAGCCCCTCATCAAAGCCCTGCATAATCGGCAGCGCCGCGAAGCAGGCCGGATCGTACGCCCGGCCGCCAAGCACCACCTGGGCGCCGGCGGCGAGCGCCCGCTGAAAGGGTTCGATCCCCATCTGGGCGACGATATAGGTACTCTCTTCAATGGCCTCGTGGGTCAGTTCAGGCACAAAGTCCAGGGCGGTGATTTTGCCGTTATCCAGCGCCTGATGAACGATGGCTTTATCGACATCAGACGGGATCAGCGCCATGGAGAACGACAGTTTTTCTTCCTGCGCAATCTCATGGATAATCTGCCGACACCACTCCAGATGCGGCGCGGCGCCGGATCCTCCAGCGGTGCCGATCACTACCGGAATGTTGTTCTTCACCCCGGCGACGATCATATAGCGCAGATCGCGTTTCACCCCGGCCCGGTCGGTAAAAGGTTTGCCTGCCCCCAGATAGTGGGGGCCGGGATCGGATGAACCGGCGTCAACGGCAATCAGATCCGGCGACGCCTCCATAGCTTTACGAAAGCTCTCTTCCGGGAAGCCATAGCCGAGGATTGCCGTCGGCGATAAGATCTTAAAGGTACGAGCCATCTCTTAATCCTTAGTCTGCAACAGCGCGATGGTGCGGTTCATTTCGTTAAACACGATGTTAAGACCTTCGTCGAAGCCCATGCCCGGCTTGATCAGCATGCGCATCGGACGCGCGGCCAGCGCGACGTGAACGCAGGTGCGGGCGCTGATCTCGGTTTCGTTACAGGTACCGCCCTGATAGGCTTCCATCGCGTGTTTGTTGCAGTACAGCACCGCGTCCACGATGTTATGAATGCCGCCGAGATCCGGAGTTTTGATCTGCACCATGTGGCAGCTGCCGGCATCGGTAAAGTCAACGATGTCCTGGTAGGTGTTACACCACTCGTCGGCGACAATTTTTACGCCGGAACCGAGGTGGGTCAGCTCTTTGGTAATGGCCGTGAGCATACGGATCTGGTCCGGTTTATTACCCGCATCCACCGGGCCTTCTATGTAGAGCGGCAGGCCCTGCGCCTCTTTCTCCAGGCTGGCGATATAGTCGGCGCAGCGAACCGGATCCATATCGAAAATCAGGCCGATGGTGCCGTACACGTCGATATGCAGCGTGGGGCGATAGCGGGGGCTGGTGCGCAGGCTTAAGATGCGGTCGGATAGCCAGCGGACATACTCACGCAATTTTTCCCCTTTCAGACCCAGCTTCTCTTCGACGTTGTTAATGAGCGCATGCGGCAGAACGTCAACGCCTTTGAGGATCATTTTGTCCACGGCGATGTAGCGGTCGTCGCCGCTCTGACCAAATAACGGAATCGCTTCCGGTATGCAGGGCAACTGCCATTCGTCGCAAACCACCTCCGCCTTCAGGCGGCCGCTGGCCAGCGCGGTGGCGTCGAGCAGCGCCTGGGAAAGACCGTAGCGGACAGCGGTATGCAGCAGATGACCGTCGATGCGCAGCTTGTCGAAGAAGCGGGCGTTCGGTAGGAAGGTATCGACATCGCGGCCCTCCAGCAGCGGTTTGATATGATCGTTGAGGAACGGGATAAAGTTCTCCGCCAGGAACAGCGGGTCGCGGCCGCCCGCGCCGGAGTACTGTACGGCGGCACAGTCACCGACCGCCACCGCGCCGTTTTCCAGAATCAGCTGAACGGATACGCATTCACCCGCCTGGCGTACCGAGGTGAAGCCTGGCGTTACCGGAGCACCGGTATAAATGAACCCATCATGACCCGCGCCGTTTTTAATCGCCTGCTGATCGTCAAAATAGAATGAAGAGTAGCCAGCGGTGAAAAGGGCCTGTTTAATTTTCATTATGGTCTTCCTATTAATTTACTGTGGGATACCGCGTTGATGTCATCAACAACCATCTGGAATGAGGGTTTGCGTCCTTCAAAATGCGCACGTTCAGCGACGTAATCGTGGTGCAGGGCGAGGATGTCCTTCGGCAGCGGAACCGCGCCGGCTTCAAGCACGCGAATGGCGCCGGCATTGTCGCGAACCGGCAAAATTTTGCCCGCGTTGCAGGATGCGGGGGCAAAAGGCACGTCCAGGACGCCCGCTTCAAAGGCCAGCACCGTACCGCGGGCGATGTCGCCGTTGCCCAGCTCGAACACTTTCTTCAGCACTGCGCGAACCTCGCTTTTTATCAGCTCCACTTCCTGCTCAACCGCGGCGCAGGGCGGGAACTTCTGATCGCTGACCATATTGAGCATCTGGCGGGATGCCCTCAGCCCCTGCGCGTTGGCCGCCGCGGTGGGAATACCGAACGCTTCATGCGGGCTCTTGGTGATCACTTTGGTGGCGCCGGACATCCCGGCTACCGCCGCGCCCCAGGAGATAATGGCAAAGGCTTTTGATTCATCTTCCGGAAAGCCGCCCATCCACTGGTGGAAGACGGTACTCAACTCGTAATCGTCGAATCCATAATTGCCAAAGTATTCGTGGGAGAGTTCGCGAAGAGATTTAATCGCCGCGATGTCCTGGGTGAGGCTGCCGACCTGGCCGTAGCCGACGGTGATTGACTTGACGCCCTGTTCCAGCGCCAGCAGACCTTCGATAATGGCCACCGCGTGGGACATAAACGGTGGGATCAGGGTGCCGGTCAGCGGGCCGAACGGTTCGCGGTTAATACGAATGCCGTGTTCTTCATACAGGCCCATCAGGCGGTCGCAGTACTGCCAGTCGCGAATCGACTTCTCCAGGGTGACGCGCTTGGCGTAGGGAATGTTGTAGGAGATACCGCCGCCTTCGTAGCTGGTAAAGCCGCTGGCCATGGAGATTTCCGCCAGCAGGCGCGCGTCTGGCGTACCGTGACGTACCTGGACCGGTTTTTCCAGCGCTTCGGTCATCCGGCGGCAGGCGGCGACGCCGTGGTTAACCACCGGCAAACCATTCAGTTTGGAGGTTCCCGCCTCGATGGATTTCTGTATGCCGACCGCCGCTTCTTCGTAACGGTTGAGGCGGGTATAGGCATCGATGGTGCTGGGCAGCAGATCGCACTCTTCCTGCAGGGTTTTGAGCAGCGCAATATGTTCATCCATCAGCGCCACGCCCGCGCGCGGCTGGCTCAGGGTTTTACCCTCCTGGTCGGCCTTAAGCAGAGCGTGAGAAAAGCGTTTTTTCTCAGGAATGGTTTGCTGGTACTTCACGCCATCTTCGAAGTGCTCAACGTCCTTGCCGGTATGCCAGGTCTGCAATACCTGATGCCGCTCGGTCATGAATTCGTCGTGGGTTAATTTTTTATTTCGAAGTTCCATTCGTAGCTGCCTTCATTTATAGGGTTAAACAGTGAATGCTGGTGCGAGCGGCGAGCTCGGGGTAGAGCCTGGCAACGTTTGCCAGCAGCGGAAGCAGGCCTTTTGCATCGCGGTAATAATCAAACCGGGTTGGCAGGAGAATGCGTCTGCCGTCGTCATCCAGTTCGCGGTATTTCAGCCAGCGGTGGATGTCGAAGCCGCTGGCGCGGGAGAGCCATCCACCGGAACCGACGACTTTACGCACGGGGGTCAGATCGCGGCCCATCTGTAAATCGACGTTGCCCACGCAGGTGCAGACCTGCTTTTTGGTGCCCGCGTGGCGTTCGCTGGCGTAGCCGACGCACAGCCCGGCCAGCACGGTGTCGAAATATTTTTCTTCCTCGTTGAGCGGCAGATAATCTGGCTGAGCGACCAGATGGCGCAGGTAGCGGTAAAAGGCCTCCTGACGCTGCGGCTGGTGGGCAAACACCACGTTCACCAGCTCCTGAGTACTTTCACCGACCACGACAGCTGAAACGCGCATGCCGAGATCGCCTTCTACCGTACGTTTAACAAACGGTTCCGGAACCCCGTGCAGAACGGTATCCGGAGAGAGCGTGTTGGCGCTGGCGGAGTAGATGTCGGTGGTGGCGCCGCCCATATCGATCAGCATGAACTCTTTCCACGCGCTGTCGTAATGGCTGATGGTTTTTACCAGCTCGTAGACGGTCCACGGCGTTGGCATCGGCTCTTCGCCGGTTTCCGCGACAATCACGTCCAGCCCTTTACCTTTGACGATTCGGGATAAGAAGACATCGCAAATCGCCTTGCGGGCAGCGTAGGGATTAGGGTGATCGAGATCGGGCAGAATGTTGTCTACCGTGGTCAAATCTTTGTGGCCAAGGATGGCCTGAACCTCGTCCTGAATATCCCGGTTTCCGGCATAGATAATGGCGCAGTCGAGCGTTGACTCCGCCAGCGCATGGGCGTTGGCCAGGCCGTAGCTCTCCTCTCCGCCGTCGGTTCCGCCGGTAAACAGCAGGATATCCGGCGGCGTGGCTTCCAGCGCCTGGATATCGTGGCGGTTGAGTTTGTAGGCGTAGTATTGGGCGATTTTGGCCCCCGCCGAGTGGGCGGTGACTTTTGCTGATTCCAGGGTGATGGACGGCACCAGACCCATCGCGGCAACGGCAAGACCGCCTTTTGCCGATGAAGAGTATTTCAACGTGACGTCACCGCGGTGCAGCAACGGGCGCGCATCGGCAACGTTAAGCACCCGGTTCAGGCTGGCAAAAAAGCCTTCCGCCAGGTGATGGGTAGTGGTCGGGGTCAGAACGTGGTTTACCAGCGTCAGCTCATCCCCCTCCTGTGCGAAGAGGGCCGCTTTGGTCCACGTCGAGCCGATATCGACAGAGACGGTTTGCATCAGATAGCCTCTTCCAGACACTGCTGTTCAACGCCGTGGCGCTGGTTGATATCGTTCGCCATCAGCCTGCAGACGTCTTCCAGATCGTGGCTTGGGGCAAAGACGCGATTGAAGCCCATCTCTTTGAATTTGGCCTCGACGTCGGCAAAATCATGCTTACCGACCACCAGGTTTCCGCCAACGTAAAGAAGAATATCGCCGATACCGCGTTCGATGCAGCGTTCGCGCAGTCCCAGGCAGTCGATATCGCCGTGGCCGTAAATAGATGACACAACGATGGCGTCCGCGCCGGTTTCGATAGCGGCATCGATATATTCATCCTGACTGACCATCACCCCCAGATTGATTACGCGAAAATCATGGGCAGTAAAAACGCGGTCCAGGACTTTGTTGCCTACTGCATGGCAGTCAGCACCAATGACGCCAATAACAAGTGTTGATTTCTTCATGGGTAATCCTCTGTAAGGCTGATGGTATAAAAATAAAAACGAATTTCTAATATTTGCAGCGTTGATGATGGCCGCCTGTTAATAGGGCTGGAGTGTCTGTGGTTCGAAGGGGGGAAGCAATTGATCTATTTTCAGAATATCTTTCAAAAAAGTATTGTTTTTGATTTTTCTTTAAAAAATCCTTTTATATCATGTGGTTGCTTGTTTTTTTATTATCTGTGATTATTTCTGTTTAGATCTTTTTAATAAATAGATTGCGATGTTTGTGAGCAAGGTCTTATTTTATATTTTGCGTTTATTTTGCCTTTGATAATAAGCGGCAAATACAATTCTTTAAATTTTTCTGTGAGCATAGTAACGGAATTTATGTGCTGTTTTTTATATGCGTCACGGCGAATTTGTTAGATTAAAGATATAAAATGGTGATTTGTTTATTTAATATTTCATTTTTGTTGAATGGCGGAGTGGGGCAGGAGAGCAGCTGTCCGGGGGGATAAAAGCGCAAGGGGGAATGTCTGCTGCATAAAGAGCAGGGTGCGTTGCGTCACAAAACGACGAGAAAGAGAATGTACGCCGCATTTACTTGATAATGAGATAGTTACGCATCTGTGTTAATTAAAAGTAAACGCAATGATAAATGTAATAAGCAAAAAATTTAGGGCATTAACTTGATAAAAAAAATCTGTGAGCTACACGACATTGTCAGCTGATGCCCGCATTAATGCGCCCAGCGCTCATCCCATTAAATTCCCCTCCGCGACGAAATAAATGGACTATCATTTTCAGTAACCGTTGATACTCTTGAAAAACATATTGTTAACCTAGCGTTTACCTGTACGGTACACGGTATACATAATTAACATTTAAAATGAAAATTGATTTAAATCAATGTTTAAAACTTGGAAAAGGTCGCGAAATGGAGTTAAATTGTCGCGGATCAAATTGACCGAAATCTGGTATTTTCGCTATAAATTGATCGCTGTCGAAAACTGCAAATTTATCACAATAAAAACCTATTTATTGTAAGGGTTTTGCAGCGTAATATAATCACGGGATCAATTTGGGTGTTTTGTTAACATGTTTGTAACTTCTCATTACTATCGTTTTCTTGCATGAGAAAACGGGCGTGACGAGAAGAAGCAAATAAATTTGTATTGGGGCATGCGTGTGACCCTTTCTAACGGGGTTCACTCTCGGAGTCTTCATGCGATGAGCAAGGAGTCATGATGTTAGATATAGTCGAACTGTCGCGCTTACAGTTTGCCTTGACCGCGATGTACCACTTCCTTTTTGTGCCACTGACGCTCGGTATGGCGTTCCTGCTGGCCATTATGGAAACGGTCTACGTCCTCTCCGGCAAACAGATTTATAAAGATATGACCAAGTTCTGGGGCAAGTTGTTTGGTATCAACTTCGCGCTGGGTGTGGCAACCGGTCTGACCATGGAGTTCCAGTTCGGGACTAACTGGTCTTACTACTCTCACTATGTGGGCGATATCTTCGGTGCGCCGCTGGCCATTGAAGGTTTGATGGCCTTCTTCCTCGAATCTACCTTTGTCGGTCTGTTCTTCTTCGGTTGGGATCGTCTGGGCAAAGTTCAGCACATGGCCGTGACCTGGCTGGTGGCGCTGGGCTCCAACCTGTCGGCGCTGTGGATCCTCGTCGCTAACGGCTGGATGCAGAACCCGATTGCGTCGGACTTCAACTTTGAAACCATGCGTATGGAGATGGTCAGCTTCTCTGAGCTGGTCCTGAACCCGGTTGCTCAGGTTAAGTTCGTTCATACCGTGGCGTCAGGCTACGTGACCGGCGCGATGTTCATTCTTGCCATCAGCTCCTGGTATATGCTCAAAGGCCGCGACTTCGCTTTTGCCAAGCGCTCCTTCGCTATCGCAGCCAGCTTCGGTATGGCGGCGATTCTCTCCGTTATCGTTCTCGGTGATGAATCCGGCTACGAAATGGGCGACGTACAGAAAACCAAACTGGCGGCTATCGAAGCTGAATGGGAAACTCAGCCTGCTCCGGCGGCCTTTACCCTGTTTGGTATTCCCGATCAGAAGGCGCAGGAGAACCGCTTCGCGATTCAAATTCCTTACGCGCTGGGCATCATTGCGACTCGCTCCGTGGATAAACAGGTTACCGGCCTGAAAGACCTCATGGTTCAGCACGAAGAGCGTATCCGTAACGGGATGAAAGCTTACGCGCTGCTGGAACAGCTGCGTGCCGGTTCAACCGACCAGGCCGTGCGCGATCGCTTTAACGACGTGAAGAAAGATCTGGGCTACGGTCTGCTGCTGAAACGCTATACCGACAACGTCTCTGACGCGACGGAAGAGCAGATTGCTCTGGCGACCAAGGACTCTATTCCTGCCGTGGCGCCGCTCTACTTCGCCTTCCGTATCATGGTAGCGTGCGGCGTGCTGATGCTGTTGATTATCGGCGCCTCCTTCTGGAGCGTGATTCGCAACCGCATCGGTGAGAAAAAATGGCTGCTGCGCGCCGCGTTTTATGGCCTGCCGCTGCCGTGGATTGCCGTTGAATCGGGCTGGTTTGTCGCCGAATATGGCCGTCAGCCGTGGGCTATTGGTGAGGTGCTGCCGACGGCCGTCGCGAACTCGTCGCTGACCGCGGGCGACCTGATCTTCTCTATGGTGCTGATTTGTGGCCTGTACACGCTGTTCCTGGTGGCTGAACTGTTCCTCATGTTCAAGTTTGCCCGTAAAGGACCAAGCAGCCTGAAAACCGGTCGCTATCACTTTGAACAGTCCTCTGCGGCTATTCAGTCGGCACGCTAAGACAGGAGTCGTCAAATGATCGATTATGAAGTATTGCGTTTTATCTGGTGGCTGCTGATTGGCATTTTGCTTATTGGTTTTGCCGTCGCCGATGGCTTCGACATGGGGGTGGGGATGCTCACCCGTTTCCTCGGTCGTAACGACACCGAGCGTCGAATTATGATTAACGCCATTGCCCCGCACTGGGACGGAAACCAGGTGTGGCTGATCACCGCCGGCGGCGCGCTGTTTGCCGCCTGGCCGATGGTCTACGCCGCCGCGTTTTCCGGCTTCTATGTGGCCATGATCCTGGTGCTGGCGTCTTTATTCTTCCGTCCGGTGGGTTTCGACTACCGCTCGAAGATTGAGGACAACCGCTGGCGTAACATGTGGGACTGGGGCATCTTCGTCGGCAGCTTCGTGCCGCCGCTGGTGATTGGCGTGGCGTTCGGCAACCTGCTGCAGGGCGTACCGTTCCACGTTGATGAATATCTGCGCCTGTACTACACCGGTAACTTCTTCCAGCTGCTGAATCCGTTTGGCCTGCTGGCCGGTATTGTTAGCGTGGCGATGATCCTGACGCAGGGCGCGACCTATCTGCAGATGCGTACCGTGGGTGAACTGCACCTGCGCACCCGCTCCGTGTCTACGGTGGCGGCGTTGGTGACGCTGGTCTGCTTCGCGCTGGCGGGCGTTTGGGTCTACTACGGTATCGACGGTTATGTGGTGAAATCGGTGATGGATCATACTGGCCCGTCTAACCCGCTGACCAAAGAAGTCGCGCGTGAAGCCGGCGCGTGGATGGTGAACTTTAATAACATGCCGGCGCTGTGGGCGATTCCTGCTCTGGGCGTGGCGCTGCCGCTGCTGACCGTCATCTCGACAAAAGCGGATAAAGGCGCATGGGCGTTTCTGTTCTCCTCGCTGACGCTGGCGTGCATCATTCTGACTGCCGGTATCGCCATGTTCCCGTTCATTATGCCGTCAAGCACGGCGATGAACGCGAGCCTGACCATGTGGGATGCGACCTCCAGCCAGCTGACGCTGAACCTGATGACTTACGTGGCGATTGTCTTCGTACCGATTATTCTGGCCTACACCGCCTGGTGTTACTGGAAAATGTTCGGTCGCATCACTCGCGAAGACATCGAAAAGAACACCCACTCGCTGTACTAAGGTAAGGAGCTATATATGTGGTATTTCGCATGGATTTTGGGAACGCTTCTTGCCTGTGCTTTTGGGGTGATTACCGCGCTGGCGCTTGAGCACGTGGAAGCCACCAAAGCAGGTAAAGAAGAACACTGATGAGTATTATCGCGACTCTTTACGCGATAATGGACAAGCGCCCGTTAAGGGCGCTTTCCTTATTGATGGCGCTGGCGCTAGCGGGCTGCATCTTCTGGGATCCGTCGCGCTTTGCGGCCAAAACCAGCGAGCTGGAAATCTGGCACGGCTTCCTGCTGATGTGGGCGGTTTGTACCGGCGTTATCCACGGCGTGGGCTTCCGCCCGCGCGCCATTCACTGGCAGGGAATTTTTTGTCCGCTTATCGCTGATATTGTGCTCGTTTTGGGCCTGTTCTTTTTCTTCTTTTGAATAAGAAATCTCTGTTAACCATATGGGCTTGCATAAGCCCATAAAAATTTACTCCTCGTTTACTTTCCCCCATTCCAAACCACGATTCCCGCGCGTATAGTAGCGAAGTTTGAAAGCACTAACCTTTTGTTGCATTACCGGGATGTAAAGTGAATACAACGCTGTTTCGATGGCCGGTTCGGGTCTATTACGAAGACACCGACGCCGGTGGTGTGGTTTACCACGCCAGCTACGTCGCTTTCTATGAAAGAGCACGCACAGAGATGCTGCGCCATCATCACTTCAGCCAACAGGTTTTGCTGGCTGAACGAGTTGCCTTTGTGGTTCGCAAAATGACGCTGGAGTATTTTGCGCCCGCCAGACTCGACGACATGCTCGAAATCCAGACGGAGATAACCTCAATGCGAGGAGCTACCCTGGTTTTCACGCAGCGAATCGTCAACGCCGAGAACGTCGTTTTGAATGAAGCTGAGGTTCTTATCGTGTGCGTTGATCCACTCTTAATGAAGCCTCGTGCGCTTCCCAAGTCTATTGTCGCGGAGTTTAAGCAGTGACTGAGATGAATATCCTTGATTTGTTCCTGAAGGCGAGCCTTCTGGTTAAACTTATCATGTTGATTTTAGTTTGTTTTTCCATCGCCTCCTGGGCCATCATTATTCAGAGAACGCGTATCCTCAATTCGGCGTCACGTGAGGCCGAAGCGTTTGAAGATAAGTTCTGGTCCGGTATCGAGCTTTCTCGTTTGTACCAGGAAAGCCAGGGTCGTCGCGATAATCTGACCGGTTCGGAACAAATCTTCTACAGCGGCTTCAAAGAGTTTGCGCGTCTGCATCGTGCGAACAGCCATGCGCCGGAAGCGATTGTCGAAGGGGCGTCGCGCGCCATGCGTATTTCGATGAACCGCGAGCTTGAAACCCTGGAAACCCACATCCCGTTCCTCGGTACGGTGGGTTCTATCAGCCCATATATTGGTCTGTTTGGTACCGTATGGGGGATTATGCATGCCTTTATCGCGCTGGGCGCGGTAAAACAGGCGACGCTGCAAATGGTCGCGCCGGGTATCGCAGAAGCGCTCATCGCGACGGCAATTGGTCTTTTTGCCGCTATCCCGGCGGTTATGGCCTATAACCGTCTGAACCAGCGCGTGAACAAACTTGAGCTGAACTACGACAACTTTATGGAAGAGTTCACCGCCATTCTGCACCGTCAGGCGTTTACCAGCAGCGAAAGCAATAAGGGGTAAGCCATGGCCAGAGCACGTGGACGCGGACGTCGCGAACTGAAGTCCGAGATCAACATCGTTCCGCTGCTGGATGTCCTGTTGGTGCTGTTGCTGATCTTTATGGCGACAGCGCCGATCATTACGCAGAGCGTAGAGGTCGACCTACCGGACGCAACGGAGTCGCAGGCGGTGAAAAGCAACGATGAGCCGCCGGTGATCGTTGAAGTCTCCGGCGTCGGGCAGTACAGCGTGAAAGTTGGCCCAGAAACGTTATCGCAGCTGCCGCCGGAACAGGTTATTGCGGAAGCCAGGCGTCGACTTGAGGCGAATGAGAAAACGGTGTTCCTGATCGGCGGTGCTAAAGAGGTGCCATACGATGAGATTATTAAAGCGCTTAACCTGTTGCACAGCGCAGGGGTTAAATCGGTTGGCTTGATGACCAAGCCGATCTAATCGCTCGCAATATGCACGCCCGCCAGCACGTCGGCTTTGGGACAACAGCGTCTCGTGGCCGACGTCATATAACGGGAACAGGCGAACAGTTTTTGGGAACCGATAGTGTCAAAGGCAACCGAACAAAACGACAAGCTTAAACGAGCGATCATAGTATCAGTCGCGCTGCACATCGTATTGATAGCGCTGCTGATCTGGAGTTCGTTTGACGAGCATCTGGATGCTTCTGCCGGGGGTGGCGGAGGTTCCTCTATTGATGCGGTAATGGTCGATCCGGGGGCGGTTGTGAAGAATTATGACCGCCAACAGCAGCAGCAGGCCAGCGCCCGCCGCGCCGCCGAGCAGCGTGAAAAGCAGGCTCAGCAGCAGGCGGAAGAGCTACGTGAAAAACAGGCCGCCGAGCAGGAACGGCTGAAACAGCTGGAACAGGATCGTCTGCAGGCGCAGGAAGCGGCTAAAGAGGCGAAAGAACAGCAGAAACAGGCGGAAGAAGCCGCGGCGAAAGCCGCCGCAGCGGCAAAAGCCAAAGCGGACGCACAGGCGAAAGAGGCGCAGGAAGCTGCCGCCAAAGCCGCCGCTGACGCGAAAGCGAAGGCCGATGCGCAGGCGAAAGCAGCCGAAGCCGCCGCGGCGAAAGCGGCGGCGGATGCGAAGAAACAGGCAGAAGCAGAAGCCGCGAAAGCGGCCGCGGACGCGCAGAAGAAAGCCGAAGCGGATGCAGCGAAGAAAGCTCAGCAGGAAGCTGAGAAGAAAGCGCAGCAGCAGGCAGAGAAAAAAGCGCAGCAGGAAGCGGCGAAACAGGCCGCTGCTGAAAAAGCTGCCGCCGAAAAAGCGGCAGAAAAAGCCGCCGCGCAGAAAGCCGCTGCTGAGAAAGCGGCAGCCGAGAAAGCCGCCGCAGCGGAAAAAGCCGCCGCCGAGAAAGCCGCGGCAGCCAAAGCTGCAGCAGCAGAGAAGGCCGCCGCAGACAAAGCGGCGAAAGCCGCCGCCGCTAAGGCAGCAGCCGCCAAGAAAGCCGCTGCGGCCAAAGAGGCCAACGGCGTTGACGATCTGCTCGGCGACCTGAGCTCCGGTAAGAATGCGCCGAAAGGTAATACCAGCGGTAGCGCTGGGGGTTCATCTCCTGCTAAAGGAAGTAAGCAGGGGCAGGGTGGGGCATCCCAGGCTGAGATTAACAGCTATATTTCACAGGTGCAGGCTGCGATTAAAGGTCATCTCTATGATTGGGATACCTACAAGGGGAAAACCTGTACTTTACGTGTGAATCTGGCTCAGGATGGAACGCTGTTAAGTGTGAAATCGGAAGGCGGCGATCCGGCGTTCTGTCAGCAAATGCTGGCGGCAACGAGCCGGATGACGAAGTTCCCTAAACCGCCGTCGCAGGCTGTTTATGAAACATTCAAAAATGCGCCACTGGACTTCAAACCTCAGTGATAGTTTTCCCCGTTTATGCGGGGAAAACAAACGTCGGTAGGCCCAGGGTTTTGGTAGTTTTGTGTATTTGAGTTTGTTAACATTCTGCTAAATTATCGTGGGCTTTTCGCCTGGATAAGGGAGATATGATGAAGCAGGCATTACGAGTAGCATTTGGTTTTTTAATGCTGTGGGCGGCAGTGCTGCACGCAGAAGTACGCATCGAGATTACCCAAGGGGTCGACTCGGCACGCCCAATCGGCGTTGTGCCGTTCCAGTGGGCGGGGCAGGGTGCTGCGCCGGAAGATGTGGGCGGTATCGTGGCGGCTGACCTGCGCAACAGCGGCAAGTTTAATCCGCTCGATCGCTCGCGTCTGCCTCAGCAGCCGGGTAGCGCTCAGGAAGTGCAGCCGGCGGCATGGTCTGCGCTGGGCGTTGACGCCGTCGTGGTTGGTCAGGTGACGCAAAACCCTGACGGTTCCTACAACGTGGCGTATCAGCTGGTTGATACCGGCGGCGCGCCGGGTACCGTGCTTGCGCAGAACTCCTTTAAAGTCACGAAACAGTATCTGCGCTATGCCGCGCATGCTGCCAGCGACGCCGTATTTGAGAAGCTGACCGGTATTAAGGGCGCCTTCCGTACCCGTATCGCCTACGTGGTACAGACCAACGGCGGCCAGTTCCCGTACGAGCTGCGCGTGTCCGACTACGATGGCTACAATCAGTTCCTCGTTCACCGTTCAACTCAGCCGCTGATGTCTCCGGCATGGTCTCCGGACGGCGCGAAGCTGGCCTACGTGACCTTTGAAAGCGGACGCTCTGCGCTGGTTGTGCAGACGCTGGCTAACGGCTCCGTTCGTCAGATTGCTTCGTTCCCGCAGCATAACGGCGCGCCGGCGTTCTCGCCGGACGGCAGCAAACTGGCTTTCGCTCTGTCGAAAACCGGTAGCCTGAACCTGTACGTAATGGACCTGGGATCTGGCCAGATTCGTCAGGTGACCAACGGTCGCAGCAATAACACCGAACCAAGCTGGTTCCCGGATAGCCAGAACCTGGCCTTTACTTCCGACCAGGCCGGTCGTCCGCAGGTGTATAAAGTCAATATTAATGGCGGCACGCCGCAGCGTATTACCTGGGAAGGTTCACAAAACCAGGACGCTGACGTGAGCGCTGATGGTAAAACTATGGTAATGGTAAGCTCGGCCGGTGGTCAGCAGCACATTGCCAAACAAGATCTGGAAGCGGGTGGTGTGCAGGTTCTGTCATCAACGTTTTTAGATGAAACGCCAAGTCTGGCACCTAACGGCACTATGGTAATCTACAGCTCTTCTCAGGGGATGGGATCCGTGCTGAATTTGGTTTCTACAGATGGGCGTTTCAAAGCGCGTCTTCCGGCAACTGATGGACAGGTAAAATCGCCTGCCTGGTCGCCGTATCTGTGATAATAAATAATTGATTATTAAAGGAATCAAAGAAATGCAACTGAACAAAGTGCTGAAAGGGCTGTTGATCGCTCTGCCGGTTATGGCAATCGCGGCGTGTTCTTCTAACAAGAACGCCAGCAACGACCAGAGCGGTGAAGGCATGCTGGGTGCCGGCACTGGTATGGACGGTAACGCTAACGGCGGCAACATGTCTTCCGAAGAGCAGGCTCGTCTGCAGATGCAACAGCTGCAGCAGAACAATATCGTTTACTTCGATCTGGACAAATACGATATCCGTTCTGACTTCGCTGCAATGCTGGACGCGCACGCTAACTTCCTGCGTAGCAACCCGTCTTACAAAGTGACCGTAGAAGGTCATGCGGATGAGCGCGGTACGCCGGAATACAACATCGCTCTGGGTGAGCGTCGTGCTAACGCCGTTAAGATGTATCTGCAGGGCAAAGGTGTTTCTGCTGACCAGATCTCCATCGTTTCTTACGGTAAAGAAAAACCTGCAGTACTGGGCCACGACGAAGCGGCTTACGCCAAAAACCGTCGCGCCGTACTGGTTTACTAAGAGAATTGCATGAGCAGTAACTTCAGACATCATCTATTGAGTCTGTCGTTACTGGTTGGCATAGCGGCCCCCTGGGCCGCTTTTGCTCAGGCGCCAATCAGTAGTGTCGGCTCAGGCTCGGTCGAAGACCGTGTCACTCAACTCGAGCGTATTTCCAATGCGCACAGCCAGCTTTTAACCCAACTCCAGCAACAACTCTCCGATAATCAGTCCGATATTGATTCCCTGCGCGGTCAAATTCAGGAAAGCCAGTATCAGCTGAATCAGGTTGTGGAGCGCCAGAAGCAGATCCTGCTGCAGATCGACGGTCTGAGCAGCGGTGGCGGCGCAGCGGGAGCGCAAACCCAGACGTCAGCGGGCGATCAGGGCGCTGCGGCTAGCGGGACGGCGCCAGCGGCCTCGTCAGGCGCCCCGGCGCAGACCGGTGATGCCAATACCGATTACAACGCGGCTATCGCGCTGGTGAAGGATCCCTCTCGCCAGGACGATGCGATGGCGGCTTTCCAGAACTTCGTCAAAAAGTACCCCGATTCAACGTATCAGCCGAACGCCAACTACTGGCTCGGTCAGCTGAATTACAACAAGGGTAAAAAGGACGATGCGGCGTACTATTTCGCTTCCGTGGTGAAAAACTACCCTAAATCCCCGAAGGCGCCCGACGCGATGTTTAAAGTCGGCGTGATCATGCAGGACAAAGGCGATACCGCAAAAGCGAAGGCGGTTTACCAGCAGGTGGTCAGTAAATTTCCTGGCACCGACGGGGCCAAACAAGCGCAAAAACGCCTTAACGCACTCGGATGATTATGGCATGACCAGAAATCGCATCATTTCTGGTCTTGTCGCATGAATCCTAAGCAGTTAAGCAATCTTTATCTAAATTGTTGTTGCGCTGAATTCTGAAATCAGTAATATATGCCGCCGTTGCCAAGGGATATCGAACAAGCCCAAAGCGGCGAAAATAGTGGGTCGTTAGCTCAGTTGGTAGAGCAGTTGACTTTTAATCAATTGGTCGCAGGTTCGAATCCTGCACGACCCACCAATCGTTCTGGTGGAACGCGATAGTAAAACGTGAAGGATAACGTTGCGTCAGCAACGGCCCGTAGGGCGAGGCGAAGCCGAGTCATCCTGCACGACCCACCGTTAAAAGATGTATCCAGCGCAGTATCGGGTGATTAGCTCAGCTGGGAGAGCACCTCCCTTACAAGGAGGGGGTCGGCGGTTCGATCCCGTCATCACCCACCACTCGGGTCGTTAGCTCAGTTGGTAGAGCAGTTGACTTTTAATCAATTGGTCGCAGGTTCGAATCCTGCACGACCCACCAATTTAACATCAAACTCAGATGTTAAGCGTGAAGGATAACGTTGCGTCAGCAACGGCCCGCAGGGCGAGCGAAAGCGAGTCATCCTGCACGACCCACCAATTTCGAATTGGTGACGAGTGAAGAATATTCAGGCAGTACCCGAGCGGGTCGTTAGCTCAGTTGGTAGAGCAGTTGACTTTTAATCAATTGGTCGCAGGTTCGAATCCTGCACGACCCACCAATTTAACATCAAACTCAGATGTTAAGCGTGAAGGATAACGTTGCGTCAGCAACGGCCCGTAGGGCGAGCGAAAGCGAGTCATCCTGCACGACCCACCATCCTGAATCGTTCCAGTTAGCAGTAAACCCGCAAGGGGTCGTTAGCTCAGTTGGTAGAGCAGTTGACTTTTAATCAATTGGTCGCAGGTTCGAATCCTGCACGACCCACCAATTTAACATCAAACTCAGATGTTAAGCGTGAAGGATAACGTTGCGTCAGCAACGGCCCGTAGGGCGAGCGAAGCGAGTCATCCTGCACGACCCACCAATGTAAAAAAGCGCCCTAAAGGCGCTTTTTTGCTATCTGCCATTTCCTCAAAAATCACAATAATCCGCAATACCTTAATGCTGCGTTATTCTACCGTCGCGCTGCGTTTACCGTGGCTACAATTGGCACAGGCCAGTAGCCCGGACAGATGCGTAGCATCGCCTCCGGGAAATGTGCCGGGCCTGATGCCTTTGCGTGGCTTCGTCCCGGGGGCGGCGCTTGACGCGCCTTGCCCGGGCTACAGATTCGTGCGTTTTGCAGGTTTAGCAGCCCGGACAGATGCGCAGCATCGCCTCCGGGAAATGTGACGGCCTGATGCCTTTGCGTGGCTTCATCCCGGGGGCGGCGCTTGACGCGCCTTGCCCGGGCTACAGATTCGTGCGTTCTGCAGGTTTAGCAGCCTGGACAGATGCGCAGCATCGCCTCCGGGAAATGCTCTCTGTGGGAAAAATTCCTCACGACATTTTCTGCACAATCGGCTATCTTGTTTAGCATATAAAACACCATGACCGGTTAATACCTTTCTTCAGGCATTATTACGGTCTGAAAGTTAAGCCAGTGAAACGAGACTGCAAGATGAGCGTAATGTTTGACCCGGAAGCGGCGATTTATCCTTTTCCTCCGAAGCCCATGCCGTTAAACCGCGATGAGAAGCACTTTTATCGCGAAAAAATAAAACGCCTGCTGCGCGAGCGCGATGCGGTGATGGTGGCCCATTACTATACCGACCCCGAAATTCAGCAACTGGCCGAAGAGACCGGCGGCTGTATCTCCGATTCCCTGGAGATGGCGCGCTTCGGCGCCCGACATTCTGCCTCGACGCTGTTGGTTGCTGGCGTGCGCTTTATGGGAGAAACGGCGAAAATTCTCAGCCCGGAAAAAACCATCCTGATGCCCACGCTCCACGCGGAGTGCTCGCTCGATCTGGGCTGCCCGATCGAGGAGTTTAGCGCTTTCTGCGATGCGCATCCGGATCGTACGGTCGTGGTCTACGCCAATACTTCAGCGGCGGTAAAAGCGCGCGCCGACTGGGTTGTGACGTCGAGCATCGCCGTGGAACTCATTGAGCATCTTGATAGCATGGGTGAAAAAATCATCTGGGCGCCGGACCGCCATTTAGGTAGCTATGTGCAGAAACAGACCGGCGCCGACGTACTGTGCTGGCAGGGCGCCTGCATCGTTCATGATGAATTCAAAACTCAAGCGCTGGCGAGAATGCGGGCGCTTTATCCGCAGGCCGCGGTTCTGGTTCACCCGGAATCACCGCAGGCGATTGTCGATATGGCTGACGCGGTGGGGTCAACCAGCCAGTTGATCAATGCCGCTAAAACGCTGCCGCACAAGCAGCTCATCGTCGCCACCGACCGCGGCATTTTCTACAAAATGCAGCAGGCGGTACCGGAAAAAGAGCTGCTGGAAGCGCCTACGGCAGGCGAAGGGGCAACCTGTCGCAGCTGCGCCCACTGTCCGTGGATGGCGATGAACGGCCTGCAGGCGATTGCGGAAGGGCTGGAAAAGGGAGGCGTTGAACATGAAATTCACGTTGATGAACAGCTGCGAACCGGGGCGCTGGTTCCGCTAAACAGAATGCTCGATTTTGCGGCTACACTTCGGGGATAGCTCATTACTGCGTTACAGAACGCTCTGGGGATAAGATGGATTTTTTTAGTACGCAGAACATATTAGTGCATATACCCATTGGCGCCGGGGGATATGACCTGTCGTGGATTGAAGCGGTCGGCACCGTCGCAGGATTGCTGTGCATCTGGCTGGCGAGCCTGGAGAAGATTGCCAACTATGCCTTTGGGCTGATCAACGTCACGCTGTTTGCCATTATCTTCTTTCAGATCCAGCTCTACGCCAGCCTTCTGCTGCAGATCTTTTTCTTCGCGGCCAACGTCTACGGCTGGTACGCCTGGTCACGACAAACCAGCGATAACCAGGCGGAACTGCAAATCCGCTGGCTGCCGCTGCCGAAAGCGTTAGGCTGGCTGGCGGCCTGCGTGGTGGCGATTGGCCTGATGACGGTATTTATCGATCCGGTTTTTGCGTTTCTGTCCAGGATTGCCGTCGCGCTGATGCACACCCTGGGCCTGCAGGTTGCTATGCCGGCGCTGCAGCCAGACGCGTTCCCGTTCTGGGACTCCTGCATGATGGTTCTCTCGGTTGCGGCGATGATCCTGATGACGCGCAAATACGTCGAAAACTGGCTGCTGTGGGTGATTATCAACGTCATCAGCGTGGTTATTTTCGCCCTGCAGGGCGTTTATGCGATGTCGCTCGAATATCTGCTGCTGACCTTCATCGCCCTCAACGGCAGCCGTATGTGGATTAACAGCGCGCGTGAGCGCGGCTCTCACGCGTTTTCCCGCTAATGGTGATGATGATGTCCATGCCCGGCGTGCGTCATGTTCAGACGGCACTCCGGGCCGCTGCAGGGCTGATACTCCATCTGAACCGTAATGTGTTCAATTTCATACTTATGCTGTAAGAAGCCCTGGATTCGTTCAAGCAGGCCGTCGTGATCGTGCGGCGGTACCACCTGCACGTGCAGCGTCATCACCGTTTTTTCTCCTACCAGCCACGCATGAACGTGGTGTACGTCGCGAACTTCAGGTATCGAGCGGCGCAAATCGCGCTTTAAGGCGTCGACGTCAAGCGAACGCGGCGCGCCCTCCAGCAGCTCATTAACGCTCTCCTGCAGCAAACGCCATGCGCTGCGCAGAACCAGGCACGATACCAGCACGGACAGAATAGGATCGATAGGCGTCCAGCCGGTGGTGATGATCACGATTGCGGCAATAATGGCCCCAACCGAACCGAGTAGATCTCCCAGCACATGCAGAGCGGCGGCCCGCACGTTGAGGTTACGCTCTTCACTGCCGCGATGGAGGATCCAGAAGGCCAGAATATTGGCCAGCAGGCCGGCAACGGCGATGATCATCATGGTTTTACCGGCTACCGGTTGCGGATGATGAAAACGCTGAATGGCCTCCCAGACGATTAATATCGTAATGACCACTAAGGCGATAGCATTGAGAAAGGCCGCCAGCGTGGTCAGCCGCAGCCAGCCAAAGGTGTGTTGAGCATTAGGCGGGCGACTGGCGAAACGCACGGCCAGAAAGGCGAACAGCAGCGCTGCGGCGTCCGTCAGCATATGCCCGGCATCGGCCAGCAGCGCCAGCGAACCTGAAATAAGTCCGCCTGCAACCTCAACCAACATGAATCCGGCCGTGACGCAGAACGCCAGCAGCAGCCGACGGGCATTATTATCTTCGGTGGATTGCGGAGAATTATGCGAGTGTGATTGCCCCATGGTGCCATCCCTACATTATTATTTTGATGATTACTTTATGACATGATTCACCTCTTGGGGTGAATAAAATGAAAAAAGGAGAGCCTTAGCTCTCCTTCCGGGCGGATACCGCGCAGATTATTGGGTGGTACCGTCGGTTTTCGTCGCCTCGTCCTGGCCGACCTTTTTATCGGTATCCGGGCAGCGGCCATCTTTGCACATTGAGTTTTTGTGGACTTCATCGCTCGACATCCCGTCGTGGTTCATGGTCGAGCCGTTGGGGTGGAGCATGGTGCCGCCGGTATCGGTGGAACCAGCGTTAATTTTACCGTTGTCCACGTTGTTTGGCGCCACGTTTTCACGCGCGTCGGGGGCAACCTGACCCGCGTCGGCTGCCGAATTGGCCTGCCCGTTGTTCGACTGCGCGCCGGTATCGGCGGCCAGCGCCGTGCCGCTGGCCAGGCCCAGGGTTGCTGCGAGGAGAAGACTGGTTAGCTTGTTCATTTTCATTGGATGCTCCTGTTATATCGATTTACCGAATTACCTCTTCCAACAGTGCATTGCCGGAGGTTCTACTCGTTGTGGTTAAAGCTTCGCTGTTAGCGAGCGGCATTAATATATAATGCTGAATGCTAAAGAAAATTAAGTTCTAACAGTTAAAAATTATAGCTTGTGGCCACTATTCCGCGACTTTATGGCGTTTTTTAGCCTATTTCCAGGAATATTCTGCCGCTACTGTAAAATCACGTTTACACTTTTTGAGTGAAGAGATAGATTGGAGGGATTGCATTTAACTAGATAAGTATGGCAACGCTGGAAATAAGATGAATTATCAGAACGACGATTTACGCATTAAAGAGATCAACGAATTATTACCTCCCGTTGCGCTCCTGGAAAAATTCCCCGCTACCGAAAACGCCGCCAACACCGTTGCGCATGCGCGCAAAGCGATCCACCAGATCCTGAAAGGTCATGACGATCGGCTGCTGGTCGTGATCGGTCCATGCTCCATTCACGATCCGGCGGCGGCAAAAGAGTATGCCGAGCGTCTGCTCGCGCTTCGCGAAGAACTTAAAGGCGAGCTGGAAATCGTGATGCGCGTGTATTTTGAAAAACCGCGCACCACCGTGGGCTGGAAAGGGCTGATCAACGATCCGCATATGGATAACAGCTTCCGCATCAACGATGGTCTGCGGATCGCACGCAAGCTGCTGCTTGATATTAACGACAGCGGACTGCCAGCGGCCGGGGAGTTCCTCGATATGATCACCCCGCAGTATCTTGCCGACCTGATGAGCTGGGGCGCGATTGGCGCGCGTACCACCGAGTCACAGGTGCACCGCGAACTCTCTTCCGGCCTCTCCTGCCCGGTAGGCTTTAAAAACGGCACAGATGGCACCATTAAAGTCGCTATCGACGCCATCAATGCCGCCGGCGCGCCGCACTGTTTCCTGTCGGTGACCAAATGGGGACATTCGGCGATTGTGAATACCAGCGGCAATAGCGATTGCCATATTATCCTGCGTGGCGGTAAAGAGCCGAACTACAGCGCGCAGCACGTGGCAGAAGTGAAGGTGGGTCTGGCGAAAGCAGGCCTGCCCGCTCAGATCATGATCGATTTCAGCCATGCCAACTCCAGCAAACAGTTTAAAAAGCAGATGGATGTCGGCACAGACGTATGCCAGCAGGTTGCCGGCGGCGAGCGGGCGATTATGGGCGTGATGATCGAAAGCCATCTGGTGGAAGGCAATCAGAGCCTCGACAGCGGTGAGCCGCTGGCCTACGGTAAAAGCATTACTGATGCCTGTATCGGGTGGGAAGATACCGATACGCTGCTTCGCCAGCTGGCGAATGCGGTAAAAGCGCGCCGCGGTTAGGTTTTACGACGAGTCTCAAAATAAAAAAGCGTGGAGGGCTCCACGCTTTTTTTACATCCCGCGAAAATTACTTCGCTTTACCCTGGTTCGCTACGGCAGCGGCTTTCGCGGCGATCTCGTCGGCGTTACCCAGATAGTAATGTTTAATAGGCTTGAAGTTCTCGTCGAACTCATACACCAGCGGTACGCCGGTCGGGATGTTCAGTTCGAGGATCTCTGCTTCGCCCATGTTGTCGAGGTATTTCACCAGCGCGCGCAGGGAGTTACCGTGAGCGGCGATAATCACGCGCTCACCGCTTTTCAGACGCGGCAGAATGGTTTCATTCCAGTACGGTACGACGCGGTCGATGGTCAGCGCCAGGCTCTCGGTGGTAGGCAGCTCAGCGTCGGTCAGTTTTGCATAGCGCGGATCGTGACCCGGGTAGCGCTCGTCGTCTTTGGTCAGCTCCGGCGGCGTTACCGCAAAGCCGCGACGCCACTGCTTAACCTGCTCGTCACCGTATTTTTCAGCGGTTTCCGCTTTGTTGAGGCCCTGCAGCGCACCGTAGTGACGCTCGTTCAGTTTCCAGGACTTTTCTACCGGCAGCCAGGCCTGATCCAGTTCGTCCAGCACGTTCCACAGGGTGTGGATGGCACGTTTCAGCACAGAGGTATAAGCAAAGTCGAAGCTGAAGCCTTCTTCTTTCAGCAGCTTACCGGCCGCTTTTGCTTCACCCACGCCTTTTTCAGACAGGTCAACGTCATACCAACCGGTGAAACGGTTTTCGTTGTTCCATTGGCTTTCGCCGTGACGAACGAGTACCAGCTTAGTTACAGCCATACACTTACTCCTCAATACACGTCATCTTTCTCGCCGCCTTGATGCGACCCGAAATCTGTAGTGTGTATATTTATTGATTGATAACTATTCTCATTATATTGCCGCGACTTACCTCACGGCAATGCTTATCCCTAACCATAGCGAAAATAGTCGCTCAGTGTAAGGTGCTTGTAAAACAGAGGTTATGTTTTTGTCTGTAAGTGGCGTATTTTTCAGCGAAAGGATAAAAAAAGCCCTCCATCAGGAGGGCTGGATATTATTTCGCAATAAACTGATATTCCGTCAGGCTGACGTACTCTTCGCCGGGGCGCAGTACGCAGTCCGGCTGCGGCCATTCCGGATGGTTCGGTGAATCCGGCAGGAACTCGCTCTCCAGAGCCAGACCTTGCCAGTCAGCGTAAGGCTGCGCCGTGCGCGACGGCGTGCCGGCCAAATAGTTGCCGGAGTAGAACTGCAGCGCCGGAGCGGAGGTATAGACCGTCATCTGCAGCTTTTCGTCCTGCGACCAGACGTGAGCCGCAGGGCTTTTGGCATTGCCCAGCGCCTGGAGCAGAAAGGCGTGGTCGTAACCTTTGACCTTTTGCTGGTCTTCATCGCGCAGGAAATCGTCCGCCAGCATCTTCGGCGTGCGGAAATCGAAGCTGGTCAGGGTGACGTTTTGCAAATCGCCTCCCGGAATACCGTCGCTCTCAACGGGCAGATACGCATCGGCAAAGATTTGCAGCTTATGGCTACGCACGTCGCTCTGCACGCCATCAAGGTTGAAATAGACGTGGTTGGTCAGGTTTACCGGGCAGGGCTGATCAACGGTGGCGCGATACTCGATGGCGATACGATTATCGTCGGTCAGGCGGTAGTGCGCCGTAGCCGTCAGATTGCCGGGGAACCCCTGATCGCCATCGTGGGAGGAGAGTGAAAACAGCGCGTGACGATCGTCGGCGCTGACAATCTGCCAGCGGCGCTTATCAAAACCTTCAGGACCGCCGTGCAGCTGATGGCCGGCCTCGTTGGAGGGCGTCAGATTAACGCTACGGCCATCAAGGGAAAAGCGGCTGTTGGCGATACGGTTCGCGTAACGGCCTACGGAAGCGCCGAGATAGGCGGCCTGGCGCGTATAGTCGCCAGGGGTCGCGCAGCCGAGCAGCGCTTCGCGTACGCTGCCGTCGGCCAGCGTCACGCGCGCGGAGAGCAGCGTCGCGCCCCAGTCCATTACGGTGACCGTCATGCCTGCGTCGTTACGCAGGGTGAGGAGATTCCACGGCTGGCCGTCCGGCGCCAGCTCCGTTGTTGGGTTTAGCATTGTCCAGCTCCCTGCGACGGTTTGCAGACGTAAAAGGTCTCTTTGATACCGGTTTTCGCTTCATACTCTTTGGCAACGGCCTGCTGTACGGTCTCGACCAGATCTTCCGGCACCAGGGCGACGATACAGCCGCCGAAACCGCCGCCGGTCATGCGAACGCCGCCTTTATCGCCGATGGTCGCCTTGACGATGTCCACCAGGGTATCAATCTGCGGGACGGTGATTTCAAAATCATCGCGCATGGAGGCGTGGGATTCCGCCATCAGCTCGCCCATCCGCAGCAGGTCGCCTTTTTCCAGCGCCGCGGCGGCTTCTACGGTGCGGGCGTTTTCAGTCAGCACGTGGCGAACGCGTTTGGCGACCACCGGGTCAAGCTCGTGGGCGACGGCGTTGAACTCTTGCAACGTGACGTCGCGCAGGGCCGGCTGCTGGAAGAAACGCGCGCCGGTTTCACACTGCTCGCGGCGTGTGTTGTATTCGCTGCCGACCAGAGTGCGCTTAAAGTTACTGTTAATAATCACCACCGCGACGCCTTTCGGCATCGAGACCGCTTTGGTCCCCAAGGAGCGGCAGTCGATCAGCAGCGCGTGATCTTTTTTACCGAGCGCGGAGATCAGCTGGTCCATAATGCCGCAGTTGCAGCCGACGAACTGGTTTTCCGCTTCCTGACCGTTCAGCGCGATTTGCGCGCCGTCGAGCGGCAGATGGTACAGCTGCTGGAACACGGTGCCGACGGCGACTTCCAGCGAAGCCGAAGAGCTTAACCCCGCGCCCTGCGGCACGTTGCCGCTGATGACCAGATCCGCGCCGCCGAAAGCGTTATTTCGCTGCCGGAGATGCTTCACCACGCCGCGGACATAGTTTGACCACTGCTGGGTATCGTGGCTGGTAATCGGCGAGTCGAGAGAGAATTCATCGGTCTGATTGTCGTAATCGGCGGCAATCACCCGCACGGTACGATCGTCGCGCGGCGCACAGGCGATGACCGTCTGGTAATCAATGGCGCAGGGCAGCACGAACCCATCGTTATAGTCGGTATGCTCGCCGATCAGGTTAACGCGGCCGGGGGCCTGGATAACATGGCTGGCCGGATAGCCAAATTTCTCAGCAAACAGGGCTTGGGTTTTCTCTTTCAGACTCATGGTTATACTCCGGATTCGCGAAAATGGACGTCGCTCACAGCGCGCAGACGCTCGGCGGCCTGCTCGGCCGTCAGGTCACGCTGGGTTTCAGCCAGCATTTCATAGCCGACCATAAATTTACGCACCGTCGCGGAGCGCAGTAGCGGCGGATAAAAATGTGCGTGCAGCTGCCAGTGATTATTCTCTTCATCGTTAAACGGCGCGCCGTGCCAGCCCATAGAGTAGGGGAATGAGCACTGGAACAGGTTGTCGTAACGGCTGGTCAGCTTTTTCAGCGCCAGCGCGAGGTCGCTGCGCTGGTCATCGGTTAAATCAGTCAGGCGCTGTACGTGCGCTTTCGGCAACAGCAGCGTCTCGAAGGGCCACGCTGCCCAGTAAGGGACCACCGCGAGCCAGTGTTCGGTCTCGACAACGGTGCGGCTACCGTCGGCTAATTCGCGCTGCGCGTAATCCACCAGCATCGGCGCGCCGTGCTCGGTGAAGTACGCTTTTTGCAGACGATCTTCGCGTTCCGCCTCGTTAGGCAGAAAGCTGTTTGCCCACACCTGGCCATGCGGATGTGGGTTGGAGCAGCCCATTGCCGCGCCTTTATTTTCAAAGACCTGCACCCACGGGTAGGTTTTTCCGAGGTCGGCGGTCTGCTCCTGCCACGTTTTAACCACGCCTTCCAGCGCCTCCACGCTCAGTTCCGGCAGCGTTTTGCTGTGGTCTGGCGAGAAGCAGATGACCCGGCTGGTACCGCGGGCGCTCTGACAGCGCATAAGCGGGTCGTCGCTTTCCGGGGCGTCAGGGGTATCGGTCATCAAAGCCGCAAAGTCATTGGTAAAAACAAACGTACCGGTGTAGTTCGGGTTTTTGTCGCCGGTGACGCGGGTATTACCCGGGCACAGGAAACAGTCCGGGTCGTGCTCGGGCAAGGTCTGTTTTGCCGGCGTTTCCTGCGCCCCCTGCCAGGGGCGCTTGGCGCGATGCGGAGAAACCAGAATCCACTGCCCGGTTAACGGGTTATAACGACGATGTGGATGGTCGACGGGGTTAAATACGCTCATGAAGGTTCCTTAGTCGGGATAACCCTGCGGATGACGGGACTGCCAGTGCCAGGTGTCCTGCGCCATTTCGTCAAGGTTGCGCGTCACGCGCCAGTTCAGCTCGCGATCGGCCTTTTCAGCGTCCGCCCAGTAGGCCGGGAGGTCGCCTTCGCGGCGCGGTGCGAAGTGGTAGTTAATCGGTTTGCCGCAGGCTTTGCTAAATGCTTTGACCACGTCGAGCACGCTGCTGCCGACGCCTGCGCCAAGGTTGTAGATATGCACGCCGGCTTTATCGGCCAGTTTTTCCATCGCCGCGACGTGGCCGTCTGCCAGGTCCATCACGTGAATGTAGTCGCGTACGCCGGTGCCATCTTCGGTTGGGTAGTCGTTGCCGAATACCGCCAGCGATTCACGGCGGCCAACCGCGACCTGCGCGATATACGGCATCAGGTTGTTCGGAATACCCTGCGGATCTTCCCCCATATCGCCCGACGGATGCGCGCCGACCGGATTGAAGTAGCGCAGCAGCGCGATGCTCCAGTCCGGCTGCGCTTTTTGCAGGTCGGTCAGGATCTGCTCAACCATCAGCTTGCTTTTACCGTAAGGGCTCTGAGGCGTACCGGTCGGGAAGCTTTCGACGTAAGGGATTTTGGGCTGGTCGCCGTAGACGGTCGCGGAGGAGCTGAAAATAAAGTTTTTCACGCCCGCGGCGCGCATGGCGGAAACGAGTTTCAGTGTGCCGGTTACGTTGTTGTCGTAGTACTCCAGCGGCTTAGCGACGGATTCCCCGACGGCTTTCAGGCCGGCGAAATGGATCACCGCTTCAATGGCGTGATCGTGGAGAATTTCCGTCATCAGCGCTTCGTTACGAATGTCGCCTTCGACAAAGGTGGCGCTTTTCCCGCCGAGACGTTCAATGATTGGCAATACGCTGCGCTTACTGTTGCAGAGATTGTCGAGAATAATCACTTCGTGTCCCTGCAGTAGCAGTTGAACGCAGGTGTGACTTCCAATGTAACCGCTACCACCTGTAACCAGTACTTTCATGATTCGCTCCAATAGGCTTATCGTGTGAGAAGAAGATAGCATACCAAAGAAGCCAAAAGTGTGACACAGGCCAAATTGGTGGAATCGTTTACACTAAAATTTTTAAACAGCCCATTTGAGTTTTTTTGTTTTAAAAACAGGGTGATGTTATGTCTGGTAGCTATTATTCTGAAAAAAACAGGGATCAGCAGACCCCTGTACAGGCTTAATTTTACAGCGGATCCAGCTGGTAAGTGTAACCGTCTCCACTACTCACAAAGGCCAGTCGGTGGGTGATACAGTCCGGGGCGTCTTCGGCGTGATGAGAGACAAACAGCAGCTGCGTCGCCCCTTCGCCAATCAGCACATCAACGAAGCGGCGCACCAGCTGGCGGTTGAGAGGGTCCAGCCCCTGCAGCGGTTCGTCAAGGATCAGCAGAGTGGGATGTTTGACCAGGGCGCGGACGATCAGCGCCAGCCGCTGCTGCCCCCAGGAGAGGCTATGGAACGGCGCATCGGCGGTGCGTTTGTCGATACCCAGAATATCCAGCCAGTTCTGCACCAGCTTATGCTGCTTGTCAGATACGGCCTGATAGATGCCGATTGAGTCGAAGTAGCCGGAGAGAATCACGTTACGCACGTTGGTGCTGACGCGGTATTCAAGGTGCAGGCTGCTGCTGACGTAGCCAATATGCTTTTTGATATCCCAGATGGTTTCACCGCTGCCGCGGCGGCGGCCAAACAGGGTCAGGTCGTTGCTGTATCCCTGAGGATGGTCGCCGGCGATCAGGCTGAGCAGCGTGGATTTACCGGCGCCGTTGGGGCCGACTATCTGCCAGTGTTCGCCAGGGTTCACCGTCCAGCTCAGGCGGTTAATGATCGGACGATCGTTGTACGAAACTATGCCGTCGTTCAGCACGATGAGCGGCGCTTCGGCGTCCAGCGCAAGACGCGCTGCCGGTGCGTCTGGCTCCGGCAGCGTCATGCCATCAAGCTTTTCGCTGTGCGCGAGCTGGGCAATAAGCGCCTGCTGCAGCAGGGCCTGCTTTTCGCCGGTTTCGCTCAGCACGCAGTCCGCCAGTACCCCGGCATACTGAACGAACGCCGGGATCTCGTCAAAACGATTGAGGACCAGCACCAGGGTGATACCTTCGCCGTTCAGCGCGGCCAACATCCCGGCGAGCTGCTGGCGCGAGGCGACATCAAGACCGTCGAACGGCTCATCAAGAATAAGCAGGTCGGGATCGCCCATCAGCGCCTGGCACAGCAGGGTCTTGCGCGTTTCGCCGGTAGAGAGATATTTAAAACGGCGTTCGAGCAGGTGGCTAATTGCAAACTGTTCAGCAAGGCGGGCGCAGCGGGAGGGGTCTTTAAACTCATCCTGGATAATTTCCGCCGTCGTGCGGCCGGTGTCTTCTTCTCCCGGGCTGAGCAAATCGGTGTTATTGCGCTGCCACTCATCGCTGACCAGCTTTTGCAACTGCTCAAAAGAGAGACGGGTGATGCGCGAGAAGGTGCACTCACGCTGCCCGCTTAGCAGGGTCAGCTCGCCGGAGAGCGCCCGCGCAAGCGCCGATTTCCCGCTGCCGTTGCTGCCGACGAAAGCCCAGCTCTCGCCAGCCTGCACGCGGAGGTGTTCAATATTTAACGTTTTTGTATCGCTAAGACGAAACGTGCCTTGCGAAATTTGCAACAATGACATTGTGTATCCCACTTTTTGCAGCGATTTGCTTCAGGGATACGTCTTCGCGAGCGCAATGTCAATGCCGTTAGCACAACGTGGCAAGAATGATGCGATCGGCATTAAAATATGCTATCACCTCCGCCCCTTCCGCCAGATCGCGCGTCTGTTCCACCGGCAGGGTGGCGCAAAGGCTCTGCCCATCCGGGAGCGCCATCAGCACTTCACACTGTTCCGGCCCGCGTTCGATGTGGTTGATACGTCCGGCCAGCTGGTTGTCGGCCCGTTCCGCCTGTGCAGCATCCTGAGTAATGCCAACCCACGGCGCTTTCAGCAGCACCAGTACCTCCTGGCCTTCCTCAAGGCCCAGACGATCGGCGCTTTGGGCGGTAATCGCGACCTTAAAGCGGGTTTGGCCGTCTGCCAGCAGGACGTCAATGTGCTGCTGGACCTGCTGATGGTCGCGGCCGGTAATGGTGCCAAACCACTGGTTGCGCGCGCTGGTCTGCAGAGAGAATCGCGAAATGGCAGCCAGCAGGCTGTCGAGGGGAAGGGCGTCATCATCGCTCAGGACATCGAACGCTTTCTGCTGAATCTGCGCCAGCAGGTCGTAGAGCTGAATCAGCCGCTGCCCGTAGCGGGTGAGGACCGCGCCGCCGCCGCCTTTGCCGCCGGTCGCCCGGTCAACCAGGGTCTGCTCGCTGAGCTGATTCATTTCATTAATCGCATCCCAGGCGCTTTTATAGCTAATGCCCGCGTTTTTTGCCCCCTGGCTAATCGAGCCGGTCTGTTCAATCTGTTTCAGCAGGGCAATACGGCGAGGATCGGCGAACAGGCGCTGCTGTAATTTGAGGGTAAGAAGAATTTCAGCCTGCATAATCATATCCTGATGAAAAAGGGTATTGTGACCGATAGCGGTCATCTTGCAAGATGCATCTCTCACGGTGGCCAGCGGGGCACCGCACAAATGGGGCGTGTTTTTCCGGCTGAATTGGTTACAATAAACTATTCGTACTTTCTGGAGCCAACCATGTTAGAGCTATTGAAAAGTCTGGTTTTTGCCGTAGTCATGGTCCCTGTGGTGATGGCGGTCATTCTGGGCCTGATTTACGGGCTGGGCGAAGTGTTTAACCTCTTCTCCGGAGCCGGTCATAAAGACAGCAGACCGCAAAATCACTGATTTCCCCCGCGCCCGGTTCTGCCGGGCGTCCTTATTTCTTCCCCCCCTCCATTTTTCGAACGCTGATTACCCCTAATTTTCGCTGGGAAAAACCTGGCGCTATCGTTATATTGTCTATTACATAACGAACCGACGGGAGATTCAGATGACAGGTCAATGGTTACGCTTTTTTGCCGGAGCAACGTTAACGCTCTCCATTGCGGGCCACGCGCTGGCGGAAGAGGGCAAAGTGACGGTTTTTGCCGCGGCATCGCTCACCAACGCCATGCAGGATATCGCCAAAGAGTATAAAAAAGAGAAGGGTGTGGAGGTGGTTTCTTCATTTGCCTCTTCATCGACCCTGGCACGGCAGATTGAAGCGGGGGCGCCGGCGGATCTGTTTATCTCCGCCGATCAAAAATGGATGGATTACGCGGTCGAGAAAAAGAGCATTGATACTGCCTCGCGCGCGACCCTTCTCGGTAACAGCCTGGTTGTCGTGGCGCCAAAAGCCAGCGCGCAGGGCGAGATAAACATTAATGATAAAACCGACTGGACCAGCCTGCTGAAAGGCGGCCGCCTGGCCGTAGGTGACCCGGAACACGTGCCTGCTGGCATCTATGCGAAAGAGGCGCTGCAAAAGCTGGGAGCCTGGGAAACCCTGTCGCCGAAGCTGGCGCCGGCAGAAGACGTGCGCGGCGCGCTGGCCCTGGTTGAACGCAGCGAAGCGCCGCTGGGGATCGTTTACGGCTCCGATGCGGTCGCCAGCAAGGGGGTAAAAGTTGTCGGTACCTTCCCGGAAGATTCGCATAAGAAAGTGGAATATCCGCTGGCAATCGTCGACGGCCATAAAAATGCCACGGTCAGCGCGTTTTATGACTATTTAAAAGGGCCGGAAGCTTCCGCCATCTTTACACGTTACGGATTTACTACCCACTAATGTTCTTAAGCGATCCTGAATGGCAGGCGGTACTGCTGAGCCTGAAAGTCTCCTCCCTGGCGGTGGTACTGAGCTTGCCTTTTGGCATCTTTTTCTCCTGGCTGCTGGTGCGACGAGATTTTCCCGGTAAGGCGCTGCTCGATAGCATTCTCCACCTGCCGCTGGTATTGCCACCGGTGGTGGTAGGGTATCTCTTGCTGATCGCGATGGGGCGACGCGGTTTTATCGGCAGCTGGCTGTATGACTGGTTTGGTCTGAGCTTCGCGTTTAGCTGGCGCGGCGCGGTACTGGCGGCGGCGGTGATGTCCTTTCCGCTGATGGTGCGGGCCATTCGCCTCGCGCTGGAAGGGGTGGACATCAAGCTCGAGCAGGCGGCGCGTACCCTCGGCGCTGGCCGCTGGCGGGTGTTTTTCACTATTACGTTACCGTTGACGCTACCCGGCATTATCGTCGGCACCGTGCTGGCTTTCGCCCGCTCGCTGGGCGAGTTCGGCGCCACCATCACGTTTGTTTCCAATATTCCCGGCGAAACGCGCACCATCCCTTCGGCCATGTATACTCTGATCCAGACCCCCGGGGGAGAAGGCGCGGCCGCGCGTTTATGCTTGATTTCGATTGCGCTGGCGCTGGTATCGCTGCTGATTTCCGAATGGCTGGCCCGCCTCAGCCGTCAGCGGATGGGGAAATAAACATGCTTGAGCTCGATTTTACCCAGACGCTGGGTACCCACTGTCTGCAAATTCGCGAGACGCTTCCCGCCAGCGGCATTACGGCGGTGTTCGGCGTCTCCGGCGCGGGTAAAACCTCGCTGATTAACGCCATTAGCGGCCTGACGCGCCCGCAGCAGGGGCGCATCGTCCTCAACGGCAGGGTGCTGAACGACGTTGATAAAGGTATCTGCCTGGCGCCGGAAAAGCGCCGCATTGGCTACGTTTTTCAGGACGCGCGCCTGTTTCCGCACTATAAAGTGCGCGGCAATCTGCAATATGGCATGGCAAAGTCTATGGCGGCGCAGTTTGACAAGCTGGTGGCGCTGCTCGGCATTGCGCCGCTGCTTGACCGCCTGCCGGGCGGCCTCTCCGGTGGGGAGAAGCAGCGGGTGGCGATTGGCCGGGCGCTGCTTACCGCGCCGGAGCTGCTGCTGCTGGATGAGCCGCTGGCATCGCTGGATATTCCGCGCAAGCGCGAGCTGTTGCCCTATCTGCAGCGTCTGGCGCGTGAAATCAAGATCCCGATGCTGTACGTTAGCCACTCTCTGGATGAAATCCAGCATCTGGCGGATAACGTGCTGGTGCTGGAAGAGGGGAAAGTGAAAGCCTTTGGCTGTCTGGAAGAGGTGTGGAGCAGCAGCGTGATGCACCCCTGGCTTCCCCAGGAGCAGCAAAGCACGATCCTGAACGTGACCGTTGCCGCTCAGCATCCGCAGTATGCCATGACCGCGCTGGCGCTGGGGGATCGGCAGATATGGGTTAACCGTCTTGACAGGCCGCAGGGCGAAAGCGCGCGGATCCGCATTCAGGCCTCGGACGTTTCTCTGGTACTGCAGCCCGCTCAGCAAACCAGTATCCGCAATATTTTACCCGCGCAGGTCATGCAGTGTATTGAAAGTCATGGGCAGGTTGAGGTCAGGCTGGAGATAAGCGGTCGTACCCTGTGGGCGCGCATCAGCCCCTGGGCTCGCGATGAGCTGGGGGTGACCCCGGGCCAGCGGCTGTATGCGCAGATAAAAAGCGTGTCGATAGCCGCCTGATTACAGCAGGTGGCGATAGATGTAGTCGGCGATGCTGGTGGTTTCGTTTTCACCGATCACCACGTTGGCGCGCGCTTTGACCTCTTCCACCGCGTTGCCCATCGCCACGCCGGTACCGGCGGCTTCCAGCATGCTGAGGTCGTTATAGTTGTCGCCGAAGGCGATAACATCCTGCATCGCCAGGCCCTGCGACGCGACCCACTGCGCCAGGCGTTTACCTTTGCTGTTGCCTTCCCGGGCAATGTCCACCTGATCGTGCCACGACCATTCGCACTCCAGACCCAGCGTCTGGCCAACGTGTTGGGCAAAGCGCTGCAGTTTGGCGGTATCTTCATCGGTCAGGGCGAATTTCCACACGGCGTTAACTTCCCGGGCCGCCTGCGCCAGAGAATCGACCTGAGTGAATACCGGACGCTGCTCGACGGGGAGCGATTGCGCCCAGCTGGCGGTGCGGATAACGTGCCCGGTCGGCTGCTCGTACAGCATGGCGTCATCGACGTACATCAGGCCGTGAATATCATGCTCGTTCAGCATTTCCGTCAGGCTCAGGGCTTTATCTACCGGCATCGGGTCGGATTCAAGCACCTTTTTTGCATGATAATCATACAAGTGTGTTATGCTTATACAAACAAAAAGTAGAAGGTTTAACATGAAAAAAGTATTTGTGTATCATCGTGTTAGCTCGGATCAGCAGCTCGACGGGTCAGGTATCGCACGCCAAGCAGAACTATTAGAAGGCTACTTAGAGCGTACTGGCATTTGTGCGGAAATGGATGATCCAGCCCCAGTAGTACTATCGGATCAAGGTGTCTCTGCCTTTAAGGGTTTAAACATCTCAGAGGGTGAGTTAGGGGCATGGATGGAACAAGTACGTAATGGTATGTGGGATAGTTCTATATTGGTAGTGGAATCTATAGACCGCTTTAGCCGCCAGAACCCGTTTGATGTGATGGGTTACATCAATGCTCTAATGGCACATAACGTAGCTATTCATGATGTAATGGCTAACATAGTTATCAGCCGTAGCAATTCTCAAGATCTGCCTTTTGTGATGATGAATGCTCAACGGGCATATGATGAATCTAAGTATAAAAGTGATCGTATTCGTAAAGGGTGGGCGAAGAAACGCGAACAAGCATTCAACAAAGGTACTATTGTAACTAATAAACGTCCTCAATGGATCGAAGTAGAAAATGATAAGTATGTGCTTAATCATAAAGCGGCAGTAGTTAAAGAGATATTTGCTCTTTATCAAACTGGCATGGGATGCCCTACGATTGCTAAACAACTTCAGAAAAAAGAAGGTGAGCAATATAAATTTAATCGTCCGTGGACTGGTGAGCTTGTACATAAAATTCTTACTAATCGCCGCGTAACGGGTAAGATTTTCATTTCTGAAATCATCCGTAATCATGATGATATTGATAATCCTGTAACTCAGAAAAAGTACGATATGGACGTGTACCCTGTAGTGATTAATGAAGAAGAATTTGAATTAGTACAAGAATTGCTAAAATCACGTCGTCCAAATGCTGGACGAGTTACTGTCAAGAAAGACGGACAGGAAGAAGTACTGATTAAAAGTAATTTGTTTAGTGGTATCGCACGTTGTACTGAATGCGGCGGTCCAATGTATCATAATGTGGTTCGTGCTAAACGTACACCAAAGAAAGGCGATCCAAAAATCGAGGAATATAGATACATTCGTTGTCTCAATGAACGTGATGGACTTTGCGAAAATAAAGCTATGACCTATGAAACAGTAGAGCGTTTTGTAGTAGAGCATTTATTAGGTATGGATCTTAGTACTGTAATGAAGGAGCAGGAATTTAATCCTGAAATAGAAGTATTGCGTATCCAGATTGATCAAGCTATGGATCAGATCACTAACTATGAAAATGGTATTGAACGCCGTAAAAGTACTGGTAAGCCTATATCTTTTGAAATGCGTGAAGAACTGGATGATGCTAAATCAGAGTTAGAGAGATTGTTAGCACGACAGGCTTCATTAGCTACAGTACAAGTAGATGTGCCAGTACTACAGGATGTTAACGTTACTGAATTGTATGATGTGAATAACGTCGATATACGCACACGTTATGAGAATGAACTGAACAAGATAGTTTCTATTATTCGTCTAAAGCGTAATGGTACATCTTACACTATTGATATTAACTATAAGCAGAACGAGGTGAAAAGGCATGTCCTTTTTATAGAGAATAAGAAGAAGGAACAAAAGTTAATCAGTGAGGTCATCATTGAAGATGTTGATGGTGCTAAGTTCTATTACACACAATCTTTCGTAATTAGTTTTAAAGATGGTGAGATCCGTTTTCAGCAGACTAAAAAAGATCTTTCAATCATTGATTACTCGCTATTGCTGAACTATGTAGATGCTGTAGATCGCATTGATGCCGTAGGTGTTTGGATGCGTAATCAATTCAATTTTCTGACTTCTAACTAATCTCCACATTTCAACGTGTTTTTGATGGTTCTCCACTAAATATCTATACGATAACTTAGAAGGGGGAACCATCATGAACATTTTAATAGAACTAATCGCATTCATTCTTTACATTTTCGTACTATTTCCACTTTATATAGTCTGTACAATCATCCTCATGATGCTATGTACTATAGCACTCCCATTAAAAATACCAGCGGTGAACAGAATGCTAACTAACTTTCTGAAACGAGATTGATGACTATGGTATGATCTATAGGAAACTTCATATAAACCTGGATGCGAAATAAAAAATCAGTTTAATTTTCATTGCCGATTTTTGGGACGATTTGGGGAAATGTGATATAATATAGGTATAACAATAATCTTAAAGTTGATGGTTCTACGGGTCGAAAGCAAAGAACTAAATCCTATCTATATAGAAGAAACCCCTAAGCGGGGTTTCTTCTATCATAACTGATGGTTTCGAATTTAATTTGATAAATAATACGTGAGCAGCAAATGCTTAGTATCACCGTCGGGTGTAAAAACGCTTCATGTAATCTCCAAAAGATACTAACCCCACAACGGAATGTGGGGTTTTTATCGCATTTGAAAAACGTAATAAAGAAATCATTATAAATAAAAGGAATCTTGAGAATGGCACGTAAAGCATTTAAAAGTGGATCAGAACTTAAAAGTAAAACCATTACAGTACGTATTACCGAAGAACAACAAGCCTACATCGATAAGCTAATTGTACAAGGTAAAGCAAAAAACAATGCGGCTACTTTACAGTATCTAATAACTAAACACATGGCGTTATTTCCAGAAGGGGAATAATTAATACGGTTGGGTACTCACCGCACAAGAAGACTAAAACCGCCCGAAAGGATTCGGCGGGTATTGATAAGGAAGTCAGAAAATGGCAAGGAAACTTAATCATCTAACAGATGAACAGAAGAAACTAAGAACTAAAATTCTAACCTCACGTAGAAATATGATTTATCGCGTAAACAACGATCCTAACTATACCAATGTTACTATATGTGATGAATGGTTGAATGATCCAGAATCATACTATGAATGGCATTTAGCTAATATGGTTGAAGGATGGGATATTGATAAAGACATTCTTTCTGGTGATTCAAAAATTTATAGTCCCGAAACGTGTATCTTCACACCACGTGATGTAAATCTAATGAATAGAAAATCATGCGGTAAGTCTGGTTTGATGTTCAAGGGTATCATGAAAAACGGTACTGGTTATTGTATGAAAACAACGTACAACGGTACTAACATTTATGGTAAAACACATCAAACGCAAGAAGAAGCATATGCTGATTATTTACAGTTCAGAAGTGAACGAATGGAAGAGTTCATAGTGAAGTACTCAGGACATGAACAACTATGTGAGGCACTAAAACATGATACACAACAATGTTTAGAACAAGTCCGTAGTATTCGCTAAAATGAAAAGCCCCGGTAAATGTCACTATACCGGGGCTTTGATAGCAAGGAAATATTAATTGAAAACTATAACTATAATCTTCAAGGTATTTATCAATGACTAAAAAGAAGGAACCAGACCAACTAAAGAAACGTGGTCGTAAAGAAACCGTACATGACAATAGCGATCTAAGAAGCCATTTAGCAGGGGTTCAGAACTTGAATCAGCTAACCTCATCGGCCTATAAGGTGTTGCGTGAGACAGTGGCAGCAAGGGCAGAAGCTAACAATAGTAACAAGGCATACAAGAATAAAGACGTACTTTTTCTGATAACAAAATTAGGTCAAGTAAGCCTTGATAGAGTAAAGACAGTGATAGATGAATCACCACTATTTGATCAGTCAAATTACAGCCACTCAAGCGTTAAAGAGTACAAACGAGTCATCACAGATGTTTCTGTTGCGTTGCTGGGGCTACAGGCGGCTGGTGATCCTTTGCGTACTGATACACCAGATGGTGAAGCATTCTATACAGGGCATCAAGTGTATGAACTAAGACGCATGTTAGATAAAGGTGTGACTAAGGCAGAGTATGAAGAACTGGTAAAAAAATTTAGCAACCCGAATTAAGACATCTATCACCTCCTAATTCGGGTCTTGCTGGCTTAATTCGGGTCATTTTGACTTAATTAAGGGCAGGAATGAGGAGTTTAGTATTATTTCTGTACTAAAAATGGCCTTTTTGGAGTCTTTTTTAGACGTTTTTGCCCATTTCCCGAATTAAGACAACTATATTACATATTAAATTGGCTTAATAACGGGCAAGTGAAAAGACCTAAAGCGGCTGACGCCCGAATGATCATTCGTCGTGAACTCCTCATGATCATTGAATCGGGAAACTTGCGTTTTCGCCCGATGGGGTCGGACTCAATCGCGGCGGTTCTGTTTCTCGCTTTGCTCGGTCAGTAACAGTACTTAAAAATACTGTTGTTGGTTGGGCCTTGGGCCTAAAGTATTCGTAAGTAACTACGCGGCTACGCCTTGTGTTGTTCGTGTTGAACTCACAGAACATGATTAAGTACTGAATAGTAAGTAGTCCCTTTGCCTGGGTCTAGTAGGAGTGCCCTGTAGGAAGTTAGCAATATATACTCATACAGATCGTCGTAATGTTCATACGTATTGATTATAGAAGGAACTAAGAGGCATAATAGATATATGGACATGGGTTAGTGAGAAATTATCATGATTGAGTTAGAATCAATATTAAATATAGAAAATGACCTTGATTATAAAGTTCACTTTGCTGTTTATAACTATGAAGAAGAACCTCTTGATACATTCCTTAGAGATAAAGATGAATGGCAAGGGTGGAATGAATGGCGGAATGGAAGGGATGATTTCAACAGGCAGTTTATTTTCAGTTTGATAAGATTCTATCCCCAAAACAATAGGTGGTTGTTTGGAGGGATATATGAAGTACTGGAACGCAATCCTGATAGATATAGGGTTAGATTAGTAGATAAACATAAAGGTTTAATAGGTAGGTTATTAATAGACTATCCAGGTCCTGGAGCACGTGGTAGATCCTTTCGTTTTGAAAATCACTACTTTAAGATGAAAGTGGCAGAAATATTTGAGAGTGAATATAGTGGTGAAACATTTCGTGGTTTTGATCAAATTCAGCACTCATTTGAAACTTTAGAGCATATCATTAAAAAACAAAAAATGGACTGGAAAAGAGCATTGCTGAACGTCAAAGGTGTCTATCTAATTGTTGATAAATCTAATGGCAAAAAATATGTTGGTTCAGCATATGGTGAACAAGGAATTTGGTCGAGATGGGAAAACTATGTATATACAGGGCATGGTTGGAATGAAGGTTTATCCTTACTGATTAAGGAAACTGGTATAGAATATGCCAGAAGGAATTTTCAGTTTTCAATATTAGATTTTTACTCTATGAGAACAGATGATCAAATCATTATAGATAGAGAGACATACTGGAAACGGATTTTATGCTCAAGAGAATTTGGCTACAACAGGAATTAGTAGTAAATGGCTGTAGAGATAGAACACTTGGATGTTTTGAATGGGATAAATGAGTAAGAATAAAACTGCCCCGTGAGGGGCTTTGATTATTAACAGAGTGATTATATTGTAAAAATGATGAAAGTGAAAAGACCTTGTAATTATCGTACAATGAAATCCCTAATTGGAGCGTTTTTATCGAAAATTTGCTTTATATAAGAATCCAATTCAGAGCCTACTTGTAATGCTCTGTTTTCAATTTCTTTGATTTCTTGTGAGGTTATATCTATTGCTTGTTGGTCTGCTTCAAGTAGAGAACCAATTTCAGCTCTAGTTACTAGATAATCCATATAAATCTGATGATATTGATTAGATATATTTTTTAGTTTGTCAAGGATATCTTGAGCATATTCAGATAACTTGTAATCGTTTCTTGTTATAGAATTTAGCTGATTTATAACTAAGTATGAATTATTAAAAAACTCTTCGAGAACAGATTCCATTCTATTTGTCATATCCGAAATAATTTCAGACTCTGGTTTTCTGTCCATTAAAAAGCGGTTTAAATTACGACATAATGTTATTAAGAGTGTTCTTAATATTATATTTGATGATTTAACCTGTGAGAGATCTTTATAAACAGCTTTTTCAATTAACCCATAAACTATATCATAATGTTTTTGGGCCATCCAATCAGGTGCTTTTCTAAATGCCGCAACGGCTACAGCTAACGTTCCTAGTGTACCTATAGCACTGAACCAATCACTGATGCTTCCTATTTCCATTTTGCCTAACCCAGAAAATAATGCGTAAGTTAAAATTAATAGTGATAATATTAAAAGCAAACCAACTAATGTTAGTAGTATTCTTAAACTGATCTTATTCATTATAGTAACTTAGCTGTATGTGAACGAACATTTTTACTTTACCATTTGAAACGAATTCATGTACACTCTTTACCTCACGCCCCCCACGGTGGGTAGGTTTGTTAAAGGTGTGGGTGTGGCGTGAAACTAAGCTCAAGTTATCTCAACCTTCTGTCATAGTAGTGAGAAATCTACACATGTAAGAAAAGCAGTGATAAATTCAGTCAATGAACAATTTACTGTAGTGCTTCATAATATTATTATGCGATGCTCTTACAGTTTTATATTTCTCACTAATTTGCCTATCGTATTCAAAGCTGTTTTTTAATCTAAAATGCGTCTCATCAGCACCAATTGCTAAAGCCTCACCAATTTTATAAGACAAAGATAAATGAGAATCAATAATTTGTATGAATTCGTCATTGTTAATTGCTCTTAACCCCCATAGCTCCATTCTTTCCAACACTGTACGTAAGTTTATTGTGTTCTTTCTATAACATATTTCTCTTTCGGAAATACTATTCCATCGTTTTCTGAAATTTTCAGAATCACCTTGTTCATCTGGATCGGTATTGATTAAATTTTTAGTATCACTGAATAAATAAAATGCTTCCTGCTGTAATCGACAGAATTGCTCTATAAGTTCATCTGCGAACTTAAATTTTCTTTCATTAAGCTTCGGCGAAAGCCAGTCCTTAGCATTTCTTGCCGCGTAAACAGCTACAATAGCCATAACGCCATTACACGCCGCACTAAACCAATCTGAAATGCTGCCAAATTCCATTATATCTCCCTATGAAAGTACCAGGCATTCTAAATGCTATAGATAGTATACTATCGTGAAAAACATTACGCATTCATATCTTCTCTTAATGTTTACAAACGTATCTGAATAAGCATGTACGCTTCATTCCCTTAATGAAGCGTACAGAATAAAGTAATATCATTCGTAGATGAATTGTAACACTGATTTTAACTTATGCTCGCATGTTGGGTTTAGATTTACATCTCCATCTAAATAAGCCTTAATCCTTTTCCAAGCATTAAAGGGTTTACCTCCTTCTGATGGAGCATTTCCATCAATAACAGGATCCCATAGGAGATGTTCAAATGTATCATCTACACGATGTACATTATCATCACCAACGATTTCACTTATTTTTATATTCGCTCGGTAAGCGTTAATTGCTGATAAATTTTCAATTTCCTCTTCCGTCATACCTTTCCTGTCAGTATCGTGAACAACCTTATAAGGTATATTGAGTTTTGAAAGTATTCTTGCGATTGCTGGAATTGTCCATTTGCCGCCTGCGGAAACGATAGTTGTATCTTTAATAAGATTTTTATCTATATTTAACTTATCACATAGTTCAGAAGCAAATCTAAGTATCGCGACTTCCGTATCACCTTCAACAACTACTACACGTTTTGCGAAAAATGCTTCACAGACGGTTGGGTGAAAATCTAATGCGGCTCTGAGCATTTCCCTTTCGTTATATTCGGCATCAATGTGGAATATAGAATCATCTATTTCATGGACAGTTCTTTTCCCTTCATGATTGTCTTTTATTAACTTCAATGAAGAAGGGTTTTCAGCGATATCGATTAAAAATGGTGAATGTGTGCTAACAATAACTTGGCAAGCAGAGACAGATGATTTCTCTCTAAGTTTATCTCTAAGTAATCTCATTAAATGAGGATGAATATATAGTTCTGGTTCTTCGTAAAGAATTAGTGTTGAACGTTGTGATTCTGTTACTTCGAAAAGAGCATTTGACTCGAGCAAGGCATAAGCTAATGCTCTTTGAACACCACTTCCTTGATATTCAAGTTGAGTTTCTAATTTATCTTCTATAACTAACGTCGCGGCTTTCATCAAAGCAGCGTTGATATCTATTTCTGTTAAGCTCAACTTTACCTTAGATTTTAAATCCATGACTTGATTAAGTGATTCAGTTATGGATTCCATTAGCTCTTGAAGTCCTTCAATCAGTTCACCATCTAATTCACCTTTCATTTTTTTATGTAGTTTGTCGAGAGATGAAGTGTATTGTGTGAAAGAAGAATCGGCTTGAAGAACAGGGTAAACTCTATTGGAAAATAGGAATCCAAAAGGTGTCCCTTTTTGAGATTTTAGATCATCTTCAATTTTGAAACATGCTGGAATATATAAAACATGTGGTAAGGCTTGCTGTAGGCTATTTTTAAAATTGATTCCTTCTGAAGTCCAACATAGTTCTGATGTAACTTTTTCTGGATGTCGTTGTTTAATCAATCCAACCACATCATTTTGCATTTCTTTATATGCTTTGCTGTTATTACAATCAAGTTCACGGATTATATCTAATAGCCATGGGATGTTTCTGGCGGCGGTTATAGATGTTGTGAACTCATCTATTGACTCTTTGCTGTAGTAAGCTTCATAACTCGGAGCACCCATACATTCATTATCGTGATCCCATTTGGTTCTTACTCTAATTTTTAATTCACCGTTGTGAATTAAGTTAGATATAGCTGGTTTAGACCTTTCTGCATCCTGTATATCTGAAAAGGTACCAGTTATGATCATTTCATCATTACTGGCTATACGAAATGGCCAATCTTCGGATGTAGGATTTGTTGTATCAACGAGGATTTTAATTGCTTTGAGTATTGTTGATTTCCCGATGTTATTTGAACCAATTAATGTAGTGAAGTTCTCGAGATTAATAGATGCAGAAGAAATGCCTCTGAAGTTTTGTATATCTATACGAACGAGTTTCATAGAATAACCATATCAAGCAAAGGGTTCTTACAATTAACATAACTTAAAATGTTATGCACTAAAAATTACTGAAAATGTGATATGCGTTGATTGTTAAAATTATTACTTGGCTAATAATTAGTTTTCGTAAGTATATGGGATATATCCTCAGTCTTTCTGTTAATAGATTGAGTGATGCGTTAACTTTCAGTGTTAGGTGTGAGATTTAGATTCTGAATGAAAAGTTAATCATAAATAGATTGTCAGGGATGGCTGAAAAATTCGTTTTATTTTAACAAGTCGATAAGGTACTCCCTGGGCATTTTAAAGACCGCGTAGATTTCGACGCACTTTGTTTTAAATATATGTGAAAAAATAATAAAGAGGCGAAACGTTAAACAGATGAATAAGAACATTAGTATGAATCAGCTTGCGAAACAGTACGGTTATAACGAAAGCACAGTTCGTGAATGGAAAGCACAGGGTATGCCAATTGGTAAAGGTACTGAAGAAGCTGATACACGAGCATGGATAGTACAGAATGTAATTCTACCATTACGTAATACCGATACACGCGAACAAATAGATCAAGAACGTCTACGTAAACTAAAGGCTGAAGCAGCATTATCTGAACTTGAATTACAGATAAAACATGGAACAGTAATTAGTACCGAATACTTAGAGCAAGTATTAACTGAATACCTCTTTCAAGTAAAAACAGCAATGCGAGCTATACCAAGTAAAACATACTTAGAGCTATTCGCACAGACAGACGCAAAAGATTTACGAGATGTATTAAAACAACATATTGATAGTACCTTATTCCAGCTAGGAAGCATGGAATTTGAACTACCCACGGATGAAGAAATATTAGAAGATGGAAACGAACAAGAAGAAATTAACGAAAGTACTGATGAAAGTACTGCCGACGATACAGCCACCGAAGATACAGAAAACAAGTGAGTGGATTAGTAATGGTGTAGTTAAGTTTGTTGACGGGCCAAATATGGGGCTTGATTGGGTCCCCTTTCCCTTTCAACAGGAATGTATGGATATTGCTCAACAAAGAAGTACTAAAAAGATAGTTCTACAGTCATGTTCTCAGCTTTTGAAAACCACAGTTTTACAATCAATAGCATTTAACCTAATGGCAAATGATCCATGTAATTTTGCTTTTGGTAGTTCTTCTGAATCTGAAGTGAAGAAATTCAAGGATGGTAAATTTCTACCAGCTATTGAAACTAGTGAAGTACTCAAGCCTTTAGTAACAGATAAGAATGATAAGAACGCCGCGAATAACGCTAAGCAAACGCAAATGGTAAACGGTACTTTTGTGTACTGGCTTAACCTAAATACACCAGGAAACCTACGTGGTATTACATGTAGAGTAGTTCTACTTGATGAAGTATCAAACGTTGGTATCACTGATGAAGGTAATCCAATTAAACTAGCTGAAGCACGTACAAGTACTTTCGGTGATGATGCTCTAATAGTTATTTCCAGTACCCCATTATATAAAGATGATTTGATTAACAGTGAATATAATCTATCAGATAAACGCCGTTGGTACGTCACTCACACATGCGGTCATGAATATACATTTGAATGGGAACAAGTAGCATTTGATCACAAACAGTTAGAGAATGGACGTTCAATACCAGACAGTACAACTACCCGTTTAATTTGTCCTCATTGTCAGGAAGAGATAGACGAGCATACACGCCACCAAATGATCGATAACGGTAGATGGATAGCTACTAGTACTGATGGTGATCCGGGTGTAGTGGGCTATCAAATATCACGTATGTATTCCCCATTGAATACAATTTCTGAAATGGTTAGTAAGTTTGCCGATGCTCTTTATAATTTTAATCTTCAAACATTTTATAATAATGAATTGGGATTACCCTATGAAGATGAATACGCAAAAGAACTAGATATACTTCGATTGGAATCATTACGTGAAGATGAATTTAATCTACATAAAATACCTGAAAGTACTTTAGGCATAACAATAGCAGTAGACCAACAATTAGATCGCTTGGAAGCTACTATATTAGGCTTTGATGAAAAGAACATTTACGTGCTTTCTCATGAATTCTTCTATGGTCATGACTGTACCAAGATTGAATCTCAAGCATGGAAGGACTTAGATCAGTTTTGCCGTCAAGATTTCCGAAGTGTTGACGGTCGCATAGTACCTACACTTGCCGTATTCGTGGATAGTTCGAACGGTAACGCTACAGATACGGTTAAGAAGTTTACCGCACGTTGGGCTAAGTATCATCCTATTAAGGGTTCTAGCAGTACTACAAGTGACTTATTCAAACAGAGTACACAAGCCGGATATAAACTACAGATCCTAAATGTTCATGAACAAAAGAATACTATTCGTAAACTTTTAAACTTGATGCTCAGTACTGAAGCAGAGAACGCACCAATACAATTACGCTTTTCCAGTATTCTACCATCAGATTACTTTGAACAACTATCTGCCGAAGAGTTAAAACCTGCTGGTGGTAAATTAGTATGGCGACTAAAGAAAGGGCAGAAGAGAAACGAGGCTCTAGATTGTCTGGTCTATGGAATGATCGCAATCGTATATTCCCAATCACAATTAGGTACGCAACCGTTTAGAAAACTACGCGAACATAAAGCCAAATCATTACCACAAAAGATAAATAAACCAGAAGAATCACAACCTACCCAAAGTACCAGACGTTCTAGGCGTGCTGGTGTGGGTTCAAACTGGTTTGGAAAAACGTAAAATGATAAGGATATCCAATGGCAATTTTACCAGAAAAGATTTATATGGTTTCAAATCCATATGATTACTCTGTAACAATTCCTGCTAAAACACTTTTCGTTATTTCATATGTCAGTACTGGTAATTCAATTACATTAGATAACAGCAATAGTAATAGTGAACAATCATTTACTATCACCTTTGAAACTAACGTTGCTTCAGAAAAACTATTCTGTACAGCTATTACTAATGGCATTGCCAGTACTTCCCAATGTGAAGTAATCGATCCAACTAAACATACTGAAGAATACGCACGTATTCGTAAGATGATTGAAGAGATCGAAGCGGTAATTGAAGCAAAAATACAAGGTGGTGCTAACTACAGCATTACAATTAATAATAAAACTCTAGTTAGTGAGTCATTAGCAAACTTAGAAGCAATCCGTGCTCGTTATATTGAACGTGCTAATTCTCTATGGGCTAAAATGAATGGTCAATCTACATCCGGTTCAAGTAAACCATTTAAGAGTATGACTGTATTCCGAGATCCTAACTATCCAAATCGTTGGGGTACTCGCTAATGTGGTTTAAGAAAAAACAACCAGAACAACCAAAACCAGTACAGAAAACTAATGAAGTCCGTGAACATGTTGGTAAAACATTACAACGTGATTTAAACCAGATTCGTACAACTAGTAATGGTGTGAATGCTTTCGGCTTTGGTGTCGGTACTAACTCAGTAAGTATTAATAACATCATTAAATGGCATTTATCAGAATGGCGTAATCAATCACGTGACGCAACACTCGTAAACCCAATAGCACGTAAGTACATGATGCTTTCTGTAGATGGTGTTGTAGGCAGCAATGGTATCTATGTAAAACCATCAGTAGATATTGATGTTGATGAAGAAACCAAACATACCATTAACCAACAACTAGAAAAACTATTTGATCGTTGGGCTTATGATGCTAATAAATTCTCTATTGATGGCTCAATGACTTTTGATCTATTCGCACAAGTACTAGAGAAACACCGCTGCCGTGATGGTGAAGCGTTTGTACGTATTCATAATTTCAACCGTTCTATCAAGATTGAAATTATTGATTCTGCTAGATTGACTCAATTGAATAACGCAGTACTGGCAGATGGATATATTAGTAATGGGATTGAATATAACAAGTACCGTCAACCTGTAAACTACTATTTCGCTAAATATAATCCAGTAACATATACATATGATGCTACTAGTTATGAAGTTGTACCAGCAAGTGAAATCCTACATTACTTTGTTATGGATGATGCCACACAGGAACGCGGTATACCGGATCTAATTGCCAGTACTAAAGTATTAGCAGACCTAAAGAACTTCCAGGAAGCGGCACTTTTGGCGAAGCGTATCTCAGCCAGCGTTACAACTTTCATTACTAATAATGGAAATAATAATGAATTGGCACTAACTGAAGGTGAACAAGATACAGCGATTTATAACGAGTACTTAGAACCTGGTGCTATCTTTGAATTAAATGCTAATCAAGATGTTAAATCGGTTGATCCTCGTAATGGTGTTGACGGTATAGCAGAATTCACAGATGTACTATTTGATAATATTTCAATGGGCTTAAACGTCACTAAGCAATCCCTCATGGGAAGTACTGCTGATGCGTCATTTAGTGCTGCGAAACTTGCCGAACGCCTACAAGCTACAACTTTCAGTACTAGAACTAATGTACTCATAAATAAAGTACTCAAGCCAATTTATACAGCTTGGTTAAAGAATGAAATGCTAAATAATAGTAAGTTGAAATTAAGTTTTTCTGATTTCGATGATCTTGTATGTGCTCGTTATATCCCTACTAAACCTATTTCACTTGATCCATTGAAGGATATTCAATGTGAAGTAGCTGCTATTGATGCTGGTTTGAAATCCCGTACACAGGTAATTAGTGAAATGGGCGGTGATCCACGTGTTGTACTTCAAGAAATAGAGAATGAGAAAAATATGAACAAGGAAGTTCTAGATGAAAATCAAAAACCAGACGAGGGAACTAACCCTACCAGCGGCGATTAATTCTGATAATCGTACCGTTGAAGTTGCTTTTTGTTCTGAAACTCCTGTAGCACGTGAAATAGAAGGGAAGTTATATAACGAAGTACTTCTATGTAATCCAGAAAATGTAGACCTATCGCGTTTGAACAATTCAGGGGCAGTACTTTTTAATCATGACCGAGATCATTTGATTGGCAAAGTACTAGCGGCACGTATTGATTCAGACAAGGTAGGCCGTGCTGTATTACAGATTTCCAATGCTTCGGAAAAAGAATGGGAACAAATCAATGAAGGTGTATTAACACATATTAGTTTTGGTTACACAGTTAATGATTACCGTATTGAAGGAAACATTATCTATGTAACTCATTTCACCCCATATGAAATATCACTAGTAACAGTGCCAGCCGATGTATCCGCCGGAGTTGGTCGCTCATTGATAAATAACAATGATGACAACCAGAAGGATATGATCATGGAAGATGAAAACGAAATTGAAAGTACTGAACCTGAAATCAAAGATGAATCAGAAGTAGTTAGTACTGAAGTTGAATCTGAAGAAGAAATTACTGAACAAGAAGAAGTAGAAGAATCTGAAGAAGTACGTATGAGCGATGAAGAACTATTAGCACTAATGGCTAATCGTCCAGACTTGCTTGAACAAGTGATAAATAAAAGCGACGTTGAAGAACAACGCGAAGAAGTACAAGAAAGTACTGATGATTCTGAAGTAGAAGATTCTACAGAAGAAGTGGAACGTAAACGTGAATTGGAATCAATCGGCGTAGTTCTAAATATTGATGTGTCTGAAGCAATTGAAAATGGAATTTCAGTTGAGGACTTCAAACGCACACTAAATACAAAAACAAATCCTAATCATGATAAGGAAATCAAAATGGAAAAATCCGTATTAAATGGCCTAATTCGTTCACTAAGTGAAGGTAATTTTGCTGGTAAAACTGAAATCCCTGCGGGTGATTTCGTCCGTACTTCTACTACTGTTGGCGGTGCTGCTCTAGTTAAAGAAGTATACGCAGATTCTTATATTGATGTGCTACGTGCTCAGTCAGTATTTGCTACTCTACCTGTACAAGTATTCGCAAATCTAGAAGGTGAAGGTAATCTAGTTCTACCTAAACTATCTGCTGATTTCACTGATAACTTCGGTTATGTTACTGAAGGTGCTCCATCACCATCTTATAACGCCGCTTTTGAGAAGATCACTCTAAAGCCAGAAATCTTTACCGGTTCTGTTGAACTCACTCGTACTCTAATCAAATCTGCTAGTACTGCTGAACAGTATATTCAAGATGCGATGGTTAAGGGTGCTGCTCTAAAACTAGAACGTCTAATTCTTGCTGATGTTGTTGCTAAGGCTCCAGAAGTAACCCTAACTGCTGCTCTAACCAAAACCGATGTTATTAGTGCTCTAGCTACTCTAGCTGCTGCTAATGTACGTGTTGAGAATGTAGTTGCTATTGTACATCCTACTACCGCTGCTGTATTGCGTACTACTCTAGATGGTTCTAACACCGCTGCTAAGTACTTGCTACAAGGCTATATGGGTGACGGTATTCTAGCTGATTCAGTAAGTATTATTGAATCTACTCAAGTTGCCGCTGGTGCTATTGTGTTTGGCGATTGGTCAAATATCATCATGGCTCAATGGGGTTCAGTAACTATGGATCGCGATGATACAACTCAACGTAACTCTATGGGTATTGTTCTACGTACTTTCAGCTTCCAATCTCATGCTCTAGCACACGATGAAGCATTCCTAGTACTAAACCTAGCTTAATACAGGTATGACAAATGAAAGCATTTCTTAGTAACTCGCAAATAGAGTATCTATTAAATGCTTTTGGTGAAAAGCTCGTCATTGTTCAAGATGGTGTATCAATAACGATTACCGCAATTTTTGAACAAGACGAGCTTTTTTTCGATGATAGTCAAACTACCGTAACATATTTTAGTGCCAAGTCAGGAATTAAACTAAATAGTACCTTCACAATTGATAACACCGAATACCTAGTAAATAGAATAGATGATGATACAAGCGGTATCTCTAACTATCACTATGTTCGCAAGATCGATTTAGAAGAGGAAATATAATATGTTCACGGCAGACTATACAATAAGAAAGTATTTGATTAATAAATTAGCAGTAATTGTTAATCTACAATATCCATCAAAAGCAACAGTAGATGATACTACAATGGTTTATATTGGTGATTCTTCAGTACAACGTACACAGATAGCCAAAGCAAATCAAATTGTAAACAATCAAATCGTACCATCAACTATTAGAAATTTATGTGAATTTCGAGTTGAGTTTGTAGCTGTCGGACAATCATATAAAGGTGCTTCGGATGAAATAGAAAAGATTCTTGAAGCACTTTATACATCTGGTTTCTTTGATGAACTAAACCAGCAACTTCCAATGCCATTATTCAATATCCGAATTGAAGATAGTCTAATGACTTCCCAAGCCGAAGCCACGGAAACCGCATATGTTCACACGCAAACACTATCTTTTAGCTATGGGGAATAATTATGGCTCAAACATTTTTAGGGAATCTAACTACAGTATGGATTAATACCGATACAACCAACGTTGATCCAAATGCCCGTACTTTTGTTCAAGTTGAAAACCTTTCAGCGTTTCCAAGTTTTAGTGAATCTACTTCTGTTTCAACTGTAGAAACTTATGATAGTACTTACACGTCTAAAGTAGCGGGTGATAGTTCATATGGTGATATGACTATTCAAGTTAACTATGTTCCAGGTGAAAACACCGTACTTGATTCTGCTGTTGATTCTCAGCAGTTAGTACAAGTCAAAGTAGAAATGCTTGATGAAGGTTCAAACGATACAACCGTAAACTATGTGCTTTATAACGGGTACTTATCCAGCGTATCAGATACGTCAGATATGGATCAGGTTGTTACCCGCTCATACGTATTCACACCAGAAAACCAAGTATCAGCAGGTATTCTTGATGAATCTGTAGTTGAACTTTATCGTGGTGATTGGGGTGTTGGTTCGAACGGTAACGAGTTCCCAAGCTATCAAGGCCGTTATGGTAACTCATTCGTTAAGATCGCAGCAGCCAACGCACCAACAGGTGTTGATATGTTGGGTATCACTAACCTTGATGGTTCTAACGGTACTCAACTGGTAATGAACAAAACCGGTACGCCTGTACTGAACATCCGTAACTTCTCATCAGCAAGTAACGGGGCATGGTACAAGATCTACACCAGTGCCGATAAGCCAACATTAACAGAACTTGGTGCGGCAGCCGCTACAGATCTCAGTAACTACGTACCAATCACGCGTACTGTCAATGGTAAAGCACTTACAGCTAACATTACTTTGGTAGCAGCAGATATTAGTGATGTTTACTCTAAGACCTACATTGATTCAAACGTAGTTCCGAAAGTATTCCAGTTAAATGGACACGCATTATCAGGAACGGCGTTGAACTTAGTAGCCGCAGATATTCTTGATGTATATTCACAGACTCAGGTTAATAATACCTTTGTTGCTAAAACGGTTACTGTTAACGGATTGCCATTAAGTAGCAATATCACACTCACGGCAGCACAACTAACTGATATGGCATCATTGGCATTTAGTAATAGTACTTATGTGCCTAAGACGTTCTTAATCAATAACAAGCCATTATCTGGTACTAATATTCAATTGGTAGCAGCAGATATTAGTGATGTATATTCCCGTACTGAAAGTAACGGATTGTTTGCGTTACGTATCACTACAATTAACGGTTATGCTTTAAACAGTAACGTAACCTTGAACTATAACGATGTTGGAACGTATTCAAAAGCACAAATTGATGCTAAAGATGCCGCACTACAAGCGAACATTGATACCAAAGTTACTATCACTCAAGACCTTCTAACAATAAATAACGTAGAAGATACTTTAGAACTTGATATGTCTGATGGTAAACGTGTTTTCAAAGCAACACTAACCGCAGCAGTAACACAACTAAGTGTAATCAATGCCAGTGGAAGCAACTTAAATAGCCAAACTATTACTATGTGTTTAACACAGGGAACAGGGGCAAATAAAATTTCATGGCCTTCTAATGTTATTTGGTCTTATGGTCGTGAACCAGTATTAACCTTTACTCAGAACTCAATTGATGTAATTCAATTCTTAACTGTCGATGGGGGGAGTACCTGGTACGGCTCCTTACTAATGGCGGATCTACAAGAATGATAAGAAAACAAAATATCAGCAATGCCCAACAGATGATTGAAGGGCATTGGAAATTTTTAGAACGTAATACGGGTTTAGTTAATGACAATAAAACAGATCACTATGTACTAAACCCTCAGAACGTTCTATGTAACAACAGGCACTTTATAGCGGAAACTGGATGGGAAGCACAACCGGACGGTGACGCAACCACAGAAGGACAATCCTTAGCAATTCTTGGTGCTATCTATGCGTATCAGGCAACCAAAGAACCGTACTATCTACAACGTGCTAAAGACTTTTTCAACGCCTATCACATGGCGTTCTTCCGTGGTGTAGCGTTCCCCGATCCACCTAATGGTTCACTACGTTGTAACTGGATCTGTAATGGTAAGGCTCCAGTACTGGCACATTACCCATTAGATCCAGAGTATCCAACTCATGGCGGGTTCAAGGGCGTATTGTTCACATGGACGAACGGACAAACACAGATACCTCATGGTTCGCCTAACTACGGTGAATACCTCGATGCGGTATGGTTTGCCTTTCCAGAAAGGGCGGGTCTTGGTTGGAACCAGGTTAACGCAACCGCCTATGCCTGGTTAGCCAGTGAAGATAGCATTGATTGGGATACCAAAGCCCCTACCTATGATGTTGACTGGATTGTTGACCGTACAGGCCGCAAGGTAGATAGCAATGGTGATGTACTGGCAGAAGGGCTAACAAGCCAGATAGGTACAGTCCAGCTCAAAGACACGTCTATAAACGGCAATTACCGATTCAACTACGCCACAAAGAATCCTGTATCAGAGGGTGGTTATCTTATGGGGCGTAATGAACGTTGGCACAACAGGCCAGTAAACGTACCTATTGATAACTATGGTTCGCTTGATTTCTCTGATAACGCATCAGATGCTGAATTGTGGTTCTGTCAGGCATGTAAATTACTATGGGATATTACAGGCGAACGTATCTATTACTTAGCATGGCAGAATTCACTAATTACTTGTACTGGTTATTCTGATATTGATAAATTTGATATGTTCTTTCGTAAAAGTGCTATTGCTTTAACGCCTTTTACAGATGGTATTTCATATGATTATTTCTATCCAAGTGACCAAGTAGCATCATATTCACGTGATTCAGATGGCTATATTGTTATTAATCAAAGTGCCTCAGCACAAACAACCCTTGAACAACAATCTATATGGTTCAAGTTTAATAATAGTTCATCATTCCATGTTGAATATAGTGGTGTTGATACAACTGGCAAGCCGCTAAGCCTTGCTGTAGCAATGACAGTTAATAAAACAAAAACAGAAGATGGTGCTATTAGATACCGTTGTGGTTTACCCATTACTAATACTGATAATAGTATTATTTCAATGGATATTCCAATGAACCATTTTACCAAAATTGCTAAACCTGATGGTGGACAGTACTTAACCGCAGATATGCGTATGATTTCCGATTATGGGGATAATACAGTAACTTCACTTCAATATGTTTCCGGTATCGCTGGAACGTACTATGACAACGTGATTTCTACTACTATGGATTCTGACGGCAGTTCTACAGTTGGTTTCTGGATCTTTGATGATGAAACACAGGATTTAAATACCTTCACATATAGAACATATGCTGATGATTTTAATATCCGTATTATTGATGATCTTGGTTGGCGTTGGTGGGCTATGCTACCAGCAAGTAACGGGGCATGGGTAACACAAACGTTTAATGTACTGGATTTTAAATTAAGTTCATATCAACCAGATCATGAAGAAGGTGATGAACAGCCAGGACAACCAACGCTAACAGGACGTGAAGAGTTTACACTTTTACTTGATACCGATCCGGTTGATGGTGTCTCAGGTCGTATTGATTGGTATTGTGTTAACGATCTGCCAGCACTTTATAATGATGGTGGTACAGGTGATTATTCCGTACTGGTTTCTCTAACTTTCAACGATAGTACCAGTAGTGGATATACAGCACGTTTAGGTGATTGTGTAATACGTAATTACATGCTTGATAGTCTTTCATATACTCCAGGACTAATACCATTCAGTAACATCACAGATCCCTATGCTCAACTGTATTCCGGTTGGCGTGGTCTACCATATCCAGGTTATCAACTACCCGCTATATGGTGTTTTAAAGGTACTACAATTGATCAAACCAGACTAAATAATAGTATTAAATTCCTATGTGATGCTCAAGATTGGTTTACTAATAAATTCCATCCTACTGTACCTGGTCCATGTGCTCAGGCTTATGTATGGAACCGTCAGGACGCATTAGCGTATTCACCAGATGGACAACCTGATCAATTCATTATGCAGCACTGGTACGAAGAAGCATGGTCAGGTTATGAACCTCGTGCGTTCTTTGGTGGTTGTGATGTAGTACATGAACTATATCAACGCGGTGATTATGCCATTCCACAAAACATTATTACGTACTGTACAAACTGGATGAATTACTTGAAGTGGTTCATGAAAAATAATGATGGTCACGCACCAACACGATTTAAAGATGATGGTGAAGTTATCTATGATGGCTTTACGGGTCATATGTCTGGTTTATGGCTTGCTGGTGCTTCAATGATGGCAATAGCAGGTTATCCAGATCACGAATTACTTGATTTACTATTCGCGGAAATTCAACAGAACTATAACGTAGTTTCAGCTAATCACGTAATGAATGGTGGCTGGTCATCAGCTATCAGAAGTGGAACACCTACAACACCACAGAATAATTCAATGTTCTTTGGATTCTATACAGGTGAACTACTAAGAGGTTTAGCACTTTACATGAAGTACTACAACCAACATATATAAATAAACAGAAGGGGTATCAAGGAATGATGCCCAAAATATATAAAGGAATATTAAACATGGCTTTTAATTCTATTTTTGTAGGCAATAATGTCAAAGTGGAAATCGCAACTGCTCCTACTGGTGGCGGTCAAGCAACTACCTTTACTGTTGTTGAAGAAGTTGGTGCTTTTCCATCAGCGGCAGGTGCTGAATCTAACGTAGTTAGTGTAAACACTTTCGGTCAACAGTACGCTAAAAAATTGCTTGGTTCTCGTTCAGTACCGGATCTAACACTAACTGTTAACTGGAAACCAGGTGCGACAGGTCAAGAAATGCTTGCGGCAGCCGCAGCAGCACAAACCCTAATTCAAGTTAAAGTTACTTATTATCAGAACATCGATGATCAAGATGGTGCGGCTTATTACAGCATCGTAAACGGTTATGTAAGTTCAGATGTAGTAAACGGTGATTTTGATGGTGTGGTAACTCGTGATTTCGTAGTTTCTGTTACTGGTGCTCCAATTGCGGTTGGTGAAGTTACTGGTGCGTAAGTACTAAATACTACAAACCAACTAACAAGGATAAAGCGAAATGGATTTTACTAATCTTATGACAGCTATTGGTGTGAAGTTAACACCAGTAGAACTAACACCAGAATGTACCGTATACATCAAACTACCATCTATTACCCAACACGCAGAAGTTTCAGATCCATATAAAGCGATCTTCTATTGCGTGGTTGATGAAAGTGGGAAACAGATTTTTGATTCACCTGAACAAGTTGAACAGAATGTTGATTTAACAGTACAACTAAAACTAAATGCCGAGATCGGTAAAGTGTTTGCCAAATCCTTTAATGTTGAGGATGTAGAGGTAAAGTAAGACGCGATCCGATTCTCAGACTATCACTATCTTTATTGTATAACAGCGGGTGTAGTGTGGATGATCTCTACACTATGCCCGTTTTGCTTTTCTTCTACCTATTAGTATTCAAAGAATCGGTTGATCCTGATTCATCGCAAATTGAACAAATCAGGCATACAGAACTACTACAAGCAATATGGTTAAGTACTGGCAATATCAAGAAAGAAGATATACCGAAATTTAGTATCTATGAACTCGATTCATTGAACATCATTTCAAATAAAACCTTAGCTGAACAACACGCAGAAAGGGAGAAGAAGATCGCAGATCAACAAAAAGCAAACATGCTTAATTGGATGGGAGTAAAGCCAAATGGCAAACAATAATAAACAATCAATGATATTTGAAATCACGGGTGATGAATCTGGACTACAAAAATCATTAAAAAACGCGGCAAATGATATAGGTGATTTTGGGGATCGTGCTGGCGGGGTGTTCGGTAATTTCAATACCGGATTATCAACCACGGCTAAAGCTATGTCTGGTTTTGCGGGTGCGGTAGGGGTCGCAGGTATTGCCATTGCCGCTACATTAGCCAACGTACAAGAACAATCAGAAAAGGCGTTTGAAGTCTTTCAGGCAGCATCACTATCACAAACTGGCATAGTACAGATCCAACAAGCGGCTAATATGTTTGCGTCCGTAGGTCTAACTATGGATCAAGTAGCCGATCAGATGAAAGATGCTAAAGATAAGTTAGGCGATGCTATCACTAATAACGCTGGCTCTATGCTAACCGATGTAATTCAACCGTTGAAGTTGAATATGTTTGAGTTACAGAAAGCAGCAGAAAACGGTGAAGATATTATTGCTAAGATTTACTATCAAGCTAAACAAATGGGCTTTAGTCAGGCTCAGATTGTACAGATGATGGAAACTGTAGCTAACGATGCTACTAAACGCATGACTGTATATAAAGAATTCAGTAGCGAACAAGAGTACCAAAATAGCCTTGCTAATGAAACTATTCAGTTAACAGCAGAGCAATCACTACAATTTGAAGAATATAGAAAGGCAACTAATAATCTATCAAGAGCGTGGGATGCGTGGCGAAATTCAACGCTTGCCCCTGTTGCTAAAAGCCTTGCTGATATTCTTGACCTAATGACTAAGATACTCAACAGTAAGCCAGTGGCAGCAGCCGCAGCAGCTACGAGTAAGCAGGGTATACAGGCCGTACAGGAATACCAACAACAGTACCAACAGCAGATACAGAAAAACTCTTCTATCTATGGTGCTCAGGTGGTAGAGGAACAACAGAAGCAACAAGAAGCTAATAACAAAACCTTTGAGAATCTTTTAGCAAATCTTGATGCCGCACATAATCTTTTAGCCAAACAACAAGAGCAATATAACAAGGGTTCAGATAAAAGCGTTATTGATTCAGCGTTGAAACCTTATCTATCAGCTAAGCAAAAGACACAAGCACAGATTGATACTCTTGATGCGACTCACCAACAACTACGAGCAACGATTAAAGATTCTTTAGCACGTGCTTACAAAGGTGATGAAGCGGCAATGAATGCCGATTTAGCTAAACTTGATGAAGGTTATAAAGCTAACCGTGAGAAGTTAGTAAAAAGCCTAACAGCCGATGAAGATAAAGCACGTGAAGATAAAGCTAAGAAAGATGAAGCAGCAGCCAAGAAAGCACAAGCCGCACAAGATAAAATTAATGAACAAACTAAAAGAGCAAAAGCATTATTAGAACAAACCTTATCACAGATCGGTACTAATGAAGCTCAAATACGTATTACTCGTTTCAACTATGAACAAGATGAAATTGAAAAACGTATCAGTACAGCAGGTAAATTAGCTGGTAAGAGTGAAACTGAAATTACAGCTATGCTAGATCAGCAATATAAAAGCCGTGCGACTAAGTACAAAACTATGGTTGATGAAATGCTTGCTGAAACAGAACGTTTAAAACAAGCACAAAACATTGCCGCAATTGCCAGTGATCCAAATGCCACACCAGAAGCTAAAGCCAAAGCAGCGGCAGCGGGTAAGACGTGGACAGGTGACACAGCAAGCCAGGGATTAGGGTATACAAACCCGTTAGACTTCTCACCAGATCCAACGAAAGTACAGCAAGTAAGCACTGAACAGCAAGAGAACCAGGATGGGGCTAAAGCTCTATACGATGCCAAAGTAATTGGATTCCAGGAGTACCAGGATCAGCTAACAGCGATTCAGGCCAACGCCGATATTAAACGTGGGCGATTAACCGCAGACGCATTATCAAACACTTTAGGTATGTGGGCTACAGGTGCTGGTGATGTAGGAACTATCATGGCTGGAGTTTTCGGAGAGTCCTCAGCAGCGGCTAAGGCAGCTTTTGCCGTAAGTAAAGGTATTGCCATTGCTCAGGCAGTGATCAACATCCAACAGGGTATATCCGAGGCTATCAAACTTGGTTGGCCTATGGGGATCGCAGCAGGTCTACAGGTAGCCGCTCAGGGTGCTCAGCTCGTGAGTACTATCAAGGGTACAACTATTCAGGGTCAAGCCCATGATGGTTGGGATTCATTACCAAGTACTGGTACTTACAATCTTGAAAAGGGTGAACGTGTCGTAGGTAAATCATTGAACCAGGATCTAACTAAGTACCTCAGTAATCAAGATAGTGGTGGTACTGGTGATATTAAAATTGACGCACCGTTAATTATTAATAGTAATGGTCAGATTTCCGATGCTGATTTTCAAAAGATGTGTGATAAACACGCTGATACTATCGTTCAGGCAACACGTAAATCTCAGAAGAATAACGTATAAATATCATATAGCCCACATGGATTGTGGGCTAACTATTAAAGGAATAATAATATGTTAAATAACACTCTTATCAGTGAGTTCATGTTAACGGACAATATACCGCAATACCAAAACCAAACATGGACAGGTGAAACTATTACACGTGTTGTTGGTTCGCAGTACTTCACCCTTAGTTTTAAAGTAACTCTAAACAAAATGAATCGTGCTGAACTTGCTAACTTCTATGCTCTATATGGACAGGGTAGGCCGTTTGATATGTCTCTTGGTTGGTGGTCTGATTATAACGGTACTCAGGCATCACAAGTACAGGCAACAGCGGCAAGGGCAGCGGGGGCAACATCAATTGCCGTAAATGCTAATACACTTGAAGTTGGTACTGTTGTTCAGTTTACCGGACATAAGAAGCTATATCGAATCATAGGCAACGCTGGCAACGTGATTACTATTTTCCCTGGATTAATCAAAAACGTCCAGCTTGGGGAAGTAATGAAATATGACAATATTCAAGGTTCATTTATTCTTACACCACAGAACGCAGCATATCAGATGCCAAGTACAAACATAATGGAAGTGACAATAAACGCAACCGAAAACATCAGAGGTTAATTTATGTCAATTCCAAATAATGTACTAAATAATGCGGATCTAATCGCGTACTGGAATCTTACACGTGGCGATAGTAAAACAGTTCTAACAGAAAAAGAACTCTATCAATGTGGGGTTATGGTTAAGTTGATTGATATTCTTCCAGCTACTGGAAGTAACATATATCTAACTGATGCCATAGCCGATCAGAACTATAATGGTATTAATTATAAGTCTGTACCTGATTTCCTTGATTCATCATTAGCTAACTATGTAGAAAAGAACCAAATCAACAATAACGGTACTTCATTGAAAGTAAGTAACGTAAGCCAGGATTATCTATCTATGGCATTACGTGGTTTATGGAATGATGCCAAAGTTAATATCTGGATGGGTATAGTTAACCCAGCTACAGGGGGTATTCTATATGCCTATCGTATGTTTAGTGGTTACATTGATTACTTTAGTTCAGACTTCAACAACACAGCAGGTAATACCACAAATGAAACAACAGTAAATCTAAATTCATTGTGGAAGAAGTTAGACCAAACACAACGCCTGTTATCCAGTACATCAGTACACCAATCATTACATACTGGTGATAAGTTCTTTGATCTAATTGGAATACTAAATAGTTCAGAGCAATTCTGGAAGAGTAGTAAGAAATAATGAAAAATGGATTTATAACAGAGTACCTAAGTGGTTTAGTTGGTGAACCACTAGTATACGGTACTAATGATTGTCATATCATGGTACTAACAGTAATTGATATGATCACTGGCAGTAATTACCGTGATGAAATCTATCAAAAATACACATCACCAACAGCAGGTAGAAAATATGCTAAAGAAAACTGTAGCTATTCTACCTTACTTCTATTATGTAAAGACAAAGGCCAATTAGTAACAGAACCACTTGATGGGGATATTATTATTTCATCAGGTCACAGTACTGTTTATTGGCGTGGGAAAGTCATAATTTTATCCGAGGATAAAACAAATTATATCGTATCTCAATATATCCCAAATGAGAAAGACAAAATATATAGATTCAAAGGGGAATAACTATGGCAATAGCAGCAGTAGCCGTAGCTATTATCGCAGGGGCATCAGCAGCAGCAGCGGCATACGCAGCAGGTTTAGCTTTAGCAGCAGTAATAGCTATAGGTATTGGTACAGCAGCACTATCTTACATCAGCTCATCACAGATGATGAATGTAGGTCAAATGGGGGTATCGTACCCAAGTACGGGAAGCAATAACGCCCGATCAACATCGCCAAGTACTGGTATCCCAATTTCATACGGTGGTTCTAACCGTAACGCAACAGAAGTAGCCTATAACAAATTAGGTTCTATTGTGGTTTGGCAGAATGTTTACAATGGTACATCAAACCAGTTATGTACTATTCATGCTATCAGTATTGGTGAAATTGGTCAGGTTCCAGGAGAACAATCACAAGGCGTAATTAAGCAAATTTATTTTGATAATGCTCCGGTACTGCTTGATGGTGCGTACATCACCACTGAGGGGATAGTACCTACCTCAATGATGATTGAGAAGTACCGCAAATACCTACAGATTGAAGTACGTTTCGGTAAGCCGTCCTACGGTGGTTCTATGACGCTTGCCCGTCAATATGGCGGTAGTCAATGGACTGACAACATGCGTGGTGATGGTCTTGTACAGATCTGTACCGTGATCAAGAAAACCAACGATTCATTGATTGACGGTATTCTAACGAACCAGAACTATACGTTATCGGTAGAAATGCGTGGACGTATGATCTATGACTTAACTGATAATGTACGTAAACCAAGTTCAAACCCACCAAGCCAACTATATGACTTTATCACGAATACAGAATTTGGTTTTGGTCTTGCTCCAAATGATATTGATATTACCAGTTTCCGTAATATGGCAAACTATTGTGCTCAGAATCATTTCTATTCCAATGGTAATATTCAATATGATAAATCCTTTAAGGAAAACATTGAAAATATTCTACAAACATTTGGTGGTGTACTTTATGAATCAAATGGTAAGTACTATCTAACCGTTGATGCTCCAGATATTCCAAGTGTACATTTTGATGAAACGAACATTATTGGTAGTGTGAACATCACAACGGGTTCTAAGTCCGATTATTTTAATACAATGGACAGTACTTATACAAACCCAGGTAATGACTATTCACAAGATATTATCCGTTATCCAAGTGATGCTATTAGTAACGCATCTATTGCTAAAGATGGTTATATTATCAAGAAGGATTTAAACTATCTTTGGGTACAGGATAAAGATCAGCTTGCTATTCTTAGTAACATTGAATTACTTAAATCTAAGTACATTACCAATACGATTACTTTCAATACCTATGTAACAGATTTGAAAGTATATGATGTGTTTACAATTGATTTTGCTGAAGCAGGTTTTAGTAATAATAAATATCGCGTAATTCAACGTACTGTACCAATGACAGTTGATAAATCGGGCATCATTCAGATCACCGCGATTTCATATGATGATGGTATCTATCAAGGGAAAGATCCGGGGCAGTTCCCACAGGATGGATTGACCAATCTACCTAACCCAACATACGTACAACCTCCAACGAATCTACAGGCTCAACGCTTAGGAGCTACGGCATCAGGTAACACAGTGTTGCTTACATGGGATCTTAGTCAGGATACAACAGTACGTGGTTACAAGATTCGTTATAAACGCAGTGATTCCAGTGTGTGGATCAACATTGGTAACGTAGGGCAGTACTCAACGAGCTTTGAGATATTAAATCTTCTATATGGTGTACAGTACGATTTTGCTATTGAGGCGTATAACACATTAGGTTATTCATCCGATTTAGTAGCAATCTATAATCAAACACCACAAGTTATTTTTGCTCTACCGAAGATTACTAACCTTGACATGATGAATGATGATGTAGGTTTAAACCAGACGTATGCTCAAGATTTTATTTTCCGTTGGGATGATCAGGCTAACATAGCCGTAAATGGGAAAACATTTGCTGATTTCTTCAAACACTATGAAATTCGTGTGTATGACCGATACAGGAACTACATCACATCGTACTACACCACTACAAGCAACTGGACGTACTCATATTCAATGAATACCAGTGATGGCCTTAGCCGTTACCGTGTGTTTGGGATCATCGCTCATGGTTGGGGTACTGGTATCTATAGTGAAGAAGTTCAGATTGAAGTTAGTAACCCACAACACCCACAGTTGTTAGGTATCAATTTGAAGAGTGGTTATGATTCCGTGTTCATTGACTGGACTGAATCAAACGTACCGGATTATGCGGGGGTAGTTCTTCAAATCGCACTTGATGAAGGGTTTAGCTCAGGCTCGAAGTACTTTAGCAGTGCTAACCGCTATTCAGCATCGTTTGGTATTGAAGATGGTTCATGGTTCGCACGTATAGCAGCCTATGACGTGTTCGGACAGGATGAACTGGTATGGTCGCCTACTATCGGTTTTAACCAAAACACGAAAGTACCGTACAGCAAATTGAACGAAGACGTTATTGATAGTCTACTTAACAGTGATACGGCTACTGGCATTGTTGAGAAACAGATCGTAGATGAACTTGGTTCACGCTGGCAGCTACAGGTATCAAACAACGGTAACGTAACGGGCATTGCCTTAGCAGCAGATGAAAAAACATCGGTGTTTACCGTCATGGCGGATCGCTTTAGCATCATCAGTACAGACAGTGCCAAGCTATCAGACAGGGTTTATCCTTTTGTGGTTCAGGGGGGCAAGACTTATATCAACTCAGCGGTGATAGCATCAGCGAGCATCAATGAGGCTATGATCAATAACCTTTCTGTTTCTCGTGCGAAAATTCAGGATGCCGCAATAGACAATACGAAAATTGCCAATGCCGCAATCCGTAACGCCCATATCATGGACGGCGTGATCGACTCAGCGAAGATTAGCCAGCAGATACAATCCAGTAATTGGGATGGTGTGAATGGTTGGGCTATCAATAAAAATGGTAATGCCTGGTTTGGTAACGTATCTGTACGTGGAAATATACAGGCAACATCTGGTGTACTTAACAACGTTACTATCAATGAAAACTGTAACATTCTTGGTACTTTAAGTGCCGCACGTATCGTAGGGGATATTTGCCGTCCTCAATCGACGGGTATCAACCCTGTACCGTTTATCTTTGGTTCACGTACTGTTTCAGGTGGTCAGGCCGCATTAGATCCAGTAGCAAACCAACACTATATAGCGTTGCGTATTCGTGGTGAAGATTTTCCACGTTATTTTGATAGTGATTTATCAATTAGTTTAACCTCATATGAACGTCAATACTTCTATATTCGTATGGGTGGTGATGGAATTGGTTTAACTAATCTCTATTATTATGATGCTGGTAACGGTGGTAGTTCTACATCTTTCAGATTGAATTCTATATATGTTCCGCCTGTAGGTCGTGGTAACTGGAATTATATCTATGTGATGTGTACAACTTCACGTAGTGGTATTGCTTCACTTAATGTTCCTGCTAACTGGTCATCATTCTTATATCGTGCTGGTGATCAGCCTTTATATAATGCGTAATAAATACTATTACCAAAAATATAAAATAGGGAAGTACTAAATGGGTATGGGAACAATTCTTGCTTTGGTTATTAGTGGTTTGGTACTGATATATACTATTTTCCGTGACAATACAAAAGATACTAATGATTTATTAAGTCGTGTATCTGATATTGAAACTACCATTGCGGTACAAGATAGTAACATTACACGTCTAAGCGATGAACAAGACAAGATGAAAGAAACTTTGAGAAACCTTGAAATTCAAATTCACGAATTGGATATCAAACTTGAAAGGATTATTACTATTCTTGAACAATCAAAGCAGTAACTAAAAAGGGATAGTACCGTAATTGATACTATCCCTTTTTTTATTTGTTGGTGAGTCGTGCGATCATCGCGTTAACTCTATTTGGTGTCTGACGATACCATAAACTATCCTTTGCTTGTTTAATTGCTTCGGGATAGTTGGCATCTCGTAGTGCCTGAATCATCTTTTTAAACTTCATCGTTCCAGATAGGCCAAGCTGAAAAATCATGATGATCATGAAGTCATGCCAATCTTTGGGAATGGTTAGGTTTAGTTTAGTTAGCTGGCTTTCTGCTATAGCAATATCTTTTTCAAGTAGGCGAATTGCATCAATCTCAGTAATACCATTATTGAAATTCTCACCTTGTAGTACTTTATGCCCGAATCCTACGGTTAAGAATCCTTCTGTATCTTTATAGGGGTAGTACTTGTCATTGCGAAAGTATCCCATTTTTGTTTGATATGCTCGTGAACCCTCATAATCTATTAGTCGTGTTTTTATATCCATTGAATAAATACCTTATGATAATTTTTATAAGGTATTTATATGGAAGCATGGCAATACAACGAAGATTGGAGTGAAGAAGAATTAACAAACGGTAGTTATGTAGGTTTCGTATACTTGTTCCAATTTGAAGATAACACAAGCTATATAGGTAGCAAACAGATGTACAAGAGAGTCAAGGACATTAAGAAACTAAAAGATAGCTCAATTGAAAACGGGTGGCGTGAGTACAGTTCAAGTTCAAAGATAGTTAATTCAAAGATTCAAGAAGGTTTGAATTTTACTCGTACTATTTTGTGGGCTTTCCCTTCGATGAAAGAAACACTATTCGTAGAAACAGCACTCATCATTAATGAAGGACTAAAAACGGGAAATCTAAATCTTGCTGTAATGCATAAGGCGAGATTACCAAGTGGGAAAGATGCGGTACGTATCCGTGGAATCCTTCAATCGTTATATGAAATACTCAATTAAGGAATAGATATGGCTTGGAGAAACAGCAATAGCCCTAATGATATGAAGCGATTCATAAACAGGAATAGCCCAAAGATAGGACAAGAATTTAAGAAAGAATTAAGTAGCCGTATGCGTATTGTTACACAGCACATTCAAAGAAAGATTGATAATGATGTTGCGGGTGGTGGCGTCGCGTTTACTGGAAAGAGTATGTACTTTAACTTTAGAAAGATAAGTGAGTTCAAGTCAGTAAATCAAATCATCCTACTACCTAATCAAGCATCATATCTAAAGTACATTCTTGATCCAGCATATAAGAATGTTAAAGAAGGTAAGGTCATACCGTACCAGAATGCCAAGTTAACTAAACAGGGTAACATTACACAACTACGTTCAAGAACCAAGACTGATAAATACAAAAAGGTGAAGAGCAGGAACGGTAATACGTACTTAATCGACACTACCAAGAAATCCTCAAAGCGTAATCCTAAACTGGCACGTGAACAGAGGGTAATTGGTTACTATGGTTCCGTTGGTAGAAAACCATTGTTTGATTTCTATGATGAAACCGAGAAGCAAGTAATAGAACAATTAAGAACATTACGCGGTACGTTTGATTACCGTTGGAGGAAGTAAGATGGATAACTTAGAAAATTTCCCATGTTATGATCATTCTGTACTAACAGATTTTTCTTTTCAGACAATACAACCTGTAAGTGTTACCTTACCATATGATAAAACACTATCTGGTAGTAAGCTCATAAAAAAGAAGGTTGATAAAACAAAGGGCGATTTAATCGTATATAGTTTTCATCATCATACAACACCTAAAGTAAATGAGGATGATGTATTGATGGTTGAACTACTAAAAGAACAAGTAGAAGTAAAGGTACTATTATCTTACAACCACATCTTTAAAGGTCATCGCGTAGTTTCTTGTGTTTGCCAAATACAAGGATAACATATGTTAAGTATTATCATGGATCTTATCAAATCAGGGATTAGCCTTTTTACTAAGAACAAAACCGAAGTTGAGAAATCTAAAGACGAACTTGAAACAGAAAAAACGAATGAAGCACAGGAAACAAACCGTGAAGAGATTAAAGCTGGTAGAGGCTGGAGATCATTCTTAGGATATGCCTGTACTTTCATTCTTGTGTATAACTATATCTTAGTACCTATCTTAGATTACTTTGGTATCGTTTTATTCTCATTCCCACTATCTGACATTATCAGAATCATCATTTTGTTACTTAGTGGTAACTAATTAGAAAGCCCCTTATGGGGCTTTTTTTTGTTTTTTATGGTAAGTAGAGCATGAAAACTAAGTAATATGTCATTATTTAGATACTTGAAATAAACTCTTCCAAGATGTAAACCACTTGGCTGGTAACATTTGAGTTAGTGCGATATGATGATTATAGCCTATTGCTTGGAGCTCATAATTTTTCTTCCTTGCCATTCCGTTAACATCATCAAGAATTAGAATTAAATTCTCACTACTTGCGAGGAAATTGATATAGCTATTAATTATTAGCTTTAGTTCCTTATTTTTGTCAGGTTTAATTTCCAAACCCCAAACCTGAATAAGTTGCAGTTTCGAGTTTAAGTTTGTTATATTACTTTCGAATTCAATTAACAATTTTTTGGAAAATGCTCTTAATTCATTATATGTACTATCTGTATTGTTGCGATCTCTTGAGCCAGAATGTTCGTATATCTGTCGAATACTTTGTTGTAATTCTATTGCCTTGTTTTTGGTATTCATTAAACTTGTTATACAGGAATTTGCCTCTTCAAATGCTTTATCATTTAGTCTTGAATTAAGCCAACCGCTAACTTTAAAAGCTGTATATATAGCTGCTGCTGCCATAAAGGTATCCATCACAGCTGATACGGTTGAACTATTGATTTCATGTAAAAAAAGCACGTCAGCATAAATTGGTATTAATGCTCCACAAAATAAACATAACAGATGTGATAACTCAATTTTATCAAGACGCTCTTTTATTCGCATTTTTTAGCTGCTCCATAAATACCCGTACAACAACTGTACAAGGGCATTTTATGGCAAGAATTACAAAAAAGGAATCAGCGTTACACATTCAAGTAATGGATCTCATTCACTCAGATAAGCAATTAACTCAAGACGATAAAGAGTTTATCTTCAACAACTACAAAGGCGATGGTATAGGGGCTACTGGTGCTTTCTTCACACCTGAAATGCTCGCATGGGATTTCATACTTGATGCTGGCTGTACTGGTCAGTGTATCGAACTATGTGCGGGTATAGGTCGCCTCAGCTACTACCAGTACTTGAGAAACAAGCCAACACACATTACCTGTGTTGAACTCAATCCTGAGTACGTAATGATCGGGAAGAGGGTACTACCAGAGGCAGAATGGATCATTGGTGACGCTCTCCAGTACTTACCAGACCGTTTCTTTGACGTTGCCTATGGCAATCCCCCATTCGGTAAGATCAACACATCAGAAGCGTATACAGGCCGTTATACAGGCTCAGAATTCGAATACAAGGTGATTGAACATGCGAGTACTTTTGCGTCTTATGGGGCATGGATAGTACCGCAAGGTTCCGCAGGGTTTAAATACTCTGGACATAGCTACTATGACGCTTCAGTACAAACAGCTAAGTACCAGAAGTTTGTTAATGATACGGGGTATACACTCCATCCTGGGGTAGGAATCGATACGAGCATATATAAAGATGAATGGAACGGTACAAAGGTGATATGTGAAAGCGTGCTAGTAGATTATGATGGCACAAATCTATGACGCTTATGAAGCCTGTACAGGCTGTACAGGCTTTTCTTTCATTCCCAAAAAATAGTGGCTTCTTTTCTCGGTTCGTTTACTTCCGTTCTCTTAACAGTAGCCACATGCTCCTCGGTTTTCCTCTTGATGAGATTATATGTTATTACTTCAATAGAATCCTGAAAACCACTTTCCTTTCTATGAACAAACTTTAATTCATATTCTGCAGATGGATACTTTTCAAAAAATTCTGAATCAGTCATAGTATGTTTCTCGTTATAAAGTTATACGTTCCGGTTCATTCACAAAGTACTGATTAATCACTTTAGCTATACCAGTTTCAGTATTGTCATCAATAACCAAATCAGCACACGCTTTCACTTCATCAACAGCGTTACCCATAGCAACACCCAGGCCAGCAGTCTCCAACATACTTAGATCGTTGAAATTATCACCAAAGGCCATAACCTGGCTCATAGATAAGCCTTGCGATTCTACCCATTGTGCCAGGCGTTTACCCTTACTGTTTCCGGCTTGTGCTATGTCTACTTGATCGTGCCAAGACCATTCGCAGGCAAGGCCAAGCTCACGCTCTACTATCTGACCAAAGCTATGTAGTTTTTCAGTATCAGAATCAGTAAGGGCGAATTTCCAGATAGCATCAACATTTTGCGATGCTTCACTAAGAGAGGGTACTTGTTTGAAGATTGGACGTTGTGACTCTGGAAGAGACTTAGCCCAATTTTCTGTACGGATAATATGCCCCGTTGGATTTTGATAGAACATGGCATCATCGGCATACATCAGACTATGAACATTGTAACTATCAAGTAGGTTTACTAATTGAGTAGCTTGTTCTGGTTGTAATGGGTCTGAGGCAATAACTCTTTTTTCGGCGTAATCGTACAATAAAGCACCGTTACAACATATAGCTGGTGTATTCAGTGCTAATGCCTGATAAAAAGGATGGATGGCTACAAAGTGCCGTCCGGTAACTATGACAACCTTTGCCCCTGATTTACGGGCATTCTTTAGGGCAGTTAATGAGGCTGGTAAAATAGTTTTTTCTGGCGTCAATAAAGTGCCGTCCAGATCAAGGGCGATTACCTGATAGTCCATGTAGTGATTCACCTGATTTTGGTATGTAGTTTTTCCGATAGTACACCGCTTTGCGGCTACGACGAAACAAGGTGAAGAGTCTTGTTGAGCACTGGAACAGCGTTGGATACTGGCGTATTGCTCTGGATGGGTGAAAATGTTGTAATAAGCGTCACACACTCAAATAAGTGCCATTGCAGCAAATTGCAGGTGTATCCAGCGCCAGCGCCTGATAAAAAGGATGGATAGCGACGTGATGTCGGCCGGTGACGACGATGATCTGATATCCCGCGTCTTTGGCGCGAGCCAGCGCATCGAGCGAGGCGGGGAGGATGGTCTTTTTGCCGGTTAAGAGCGTGCCGTCTAAATCGAGGGCAATCACGCGTGAGGTCATGGGTTGTTTCCGGTTAATGATGAAAAGTTAGCAGGCTATGATGGTACACCGCTGTGCCATTCCGGCAAACTTTTCAGCATCTACCGCTAAAGAGCCGATACACTTGATCTTTCAGGCTGCCAGGAGGCAACCTGAAGAGCGTTGTGTATGCATATTGTGTTTTTCAGGGTGTCGTTAGTCTGAAAAATGAAATTTCCACGTGCAGTGAGGAAGGAGTATTCATGAAACAAACCGTTTATACCGCCAGCCCGGAAAGCCAGCAGATTCACGTCTGGGATCTGGATCTTGAGGGGAAACTGACCCTGGTGCAGGTTGTTGATGCCCCGGGCCAGGTGCAGCCGATGGTGGTGAGCCCGAACAAAGAGTTTCTCTACGTCGGCGTGCGTCCGGAGTTTCGCGTACTGGCCTACCGCATTGCGCCCGATAATGGCGCCCTGACTTTCGCCGGCGAAGCCGCGCTGCCGGGTAGCCCAACGCATATTTCTACCGATCGTCAGGGGCGCTTTGTGTTCAGCGCTTCCTATAACGCGGGCTGCGTGAGCGTTACGCCGCTGGTGGACGGCCTGCCGCGAGAAGCGGTGGCGGTGGTTGAAGGTCTGGAAGGCTGCCACTCGGCAAATATCTCTCCCGATAATCGCACCCTGTGGGTACCGGCGCTGAAGCAGGATCGTATCTGCCTGTTTACCCTGAGCGACGACGGTTTCCTCGCAGAGCAGGAGCCGGCTGAAGTGACCACCGTTGAAGGCGCGGGCCCGCGTCACATGGTGTTCCATCCGAATCAGCAATACGGCTACTGCGTCAACGAACTGAACAGCTCCGTTGACGTCTGGGAGCTGAAAGATCCGTACGGAAAAATTGAATGCGTGCAGACGCTGGACATGATGCCGCCTGATTTTGCCGGCGTGCGCTGGGCGGCGGATATCCATCTGACCCCGGATGGCCGTCATCTCTACGCCTGCGATCGTACCGCCAGCATTATCACTATCTTCAGCGTCTCGGAAGACGGCAGCGTGCTGTCCATCGAAGGCTATCAGAATACCGAGACCCAGCCGCGCGGCTTTAACCTCGATCATAGCGGCAAATATCTGATCGCCGCCGGTCAGAAATCGCATCATATCGCGGTGTATGAAATCAAAGGCGAGCAGGGGCTGCTCCAGGAAAAAGGGCGCTATGCCGTAGGCCAGGGCCCGATGTGGGTCGTGGTCAACGCTCGCTAAGTTCTCTGTCAGTGACGAAACCTCGCCGCGGCGAGGTTTTTTTACGCCTGCGCAGGGGCTACTTCACCCGCATACGATACTCAATCATGCCGCTTTTCTCCGCGACCCAGTTATACAGACGCTGCCCCCGAAGGTTGGTCTCATGCGTGTGCCAGTACAGGCTGGCTGCGTGACGTTTGCGCGCCTGCAGTTGAACATACTCAATCAGCTGTTTGCCGATATGCTGACCGCGAACGGCCGGGTCAACGAAGAGGTCCTCCAGATAGCAGTAGTCGCTTTCGGCCCAGGTGGAGCGGTGGAAGAGATAATGTACGAAACCCACTATCCTGCCTTCCTGTTTTGCCACTGCGCAGAACATCGGTTCGGCGGGATGGAAAAAGCGCTTCCAGGTGAGCTGCGTGATGGTTTCCGGGATGTCGACGCGATAAAACGTCTGGTAGCTTTTCCACAGCGGCAGCCACTGGGCAAAGTCGCTTTCAGCCGCGGGGTGGAGGGTTACCTGCGCGAGGTTAACGTCGGTTTTGTTGCTATTCATGGCTGTTCCTTATTTTTATCAACCGGATGGTTTGACCTGGCGCTATGGTAGGTGCTGTTCTGGTTCCTAAAAAGTGACACTTTCTGTATATTTATAGGATCCACTTTTATGCCGTCGATGCCCGCTGCCGCTCATGCCAAAACCCATTGCCCCTCTGTTTCAGGAACTGTTATTAGCCCGCGGCGTGATTAAAGATCAGGTCTACCACGCCCTGCGTCAGGCGATTCTGGATGGCCGATTGTCGGCGGGTTCAAAAATCCCCTCCAGCCGGGCGCTGGCTGAGATGATGGCGATCTCGCGAAACTCGGTTATTGCCGGTTTTGACCGCCTGATGGATGAGGGGTACCTGGTCACGCGCAAGGGGGCGGGCACCTTTGTCTGCGAGCATATCCCGGATAACCTCATTAGCGAGTATGACGCGTCGACGCCGCCCGAAACGGCAATAGCCGCCGTAGGGCCGCTTAATCCTGATGTCGCCGCACTGGTTTCATCATGGTCAGAAAGAGAGGACAGCGGCGAAATGCGTCAGGTTTTTGCCGTCGGTATCGGCTGTACCGATCTCTTCCCTCATGCTTTATGGGGGCGGCTGCTGGGGCGCGTCTGGCGGCAATCGCGTCGTGAGCTGGGAGCGCACGCCACGCCCTATGGATATCAACCTCTACGCCAGGCGATTAGTCGCTATATTCAGGCGACGCGCGGCGTCAATTGCCACGAAGATCGGGTGATCATTGTCAACGGTATTCAGCAAGCGCTTTCCATCACCGCTCAGGCTTTACTGGAAAAGGGCGATGAAGTCTGGCTCGACGATCCCGGATACAACGGCGCCCGCAGCGCATTCGCCGCCAGGGGGGGGGGTGGTCCGGCCCGTTCGGGTTGACGAGGAGGGCATGGATATTCAGGATGGCATTCGCCATTACCCGCAAGCTAAGCTGGTCTATACCGCGCCGTCGCACCAGTTCCCGCTCAGTGGAACGCTTAGCCTGCCCAGAAGGCTCGCCTTACTGGAATGGGCGGAAGCCCATCGGGCGTGGATATTTGAAGACGATTACAATAGCGAATTCCGCTATGCCGCCCGCTCTCTGCAGGCGTTGCAGGGGTTAGATAATCATCAGCGGGTCATCTACGCGGGCACATTTTCTAAGATGATGTATCCGGAGTTCCGGCTGGGCTTTTTAGTGGTCCCCGAGCATTTGCGTGAACAGTTTGCCATGACGAAATATTACACCGATCTCTGTAGTGGATATCTCGAACAGGCCGTCCTGGCCCGTTTCATCAGCGAGGGGCACTATGCCAGCCACGTCCGTCGTATTCGCAAAGCCTGTTTTGAGCGAAAAAGCGCGCTGGAGGCGGCTATTGCACGCTACTTTGCCGGGCGCATGGTCGTACATCCAACGGATTCGGGTATTCACATAGTCTGCTGGCTATCAGCGGGTTTAAAGGCAGAAGAGGTCGTCGCTAAGGCGCGCCAGCAAGGTTTCGGCGTGCAGACGTTTGAGCGCTATTGTCAGCGGCCGATGTCGCGCGAGGGCGTTTTATTCGGTTTTGCAAACCATACCCCAGCGGTGTTGACCGAGGGAATTCGCCGCCTGGCTGCGATGTTTTAGCTCAGCAATACGGGAAATATTTTGCAGGGGATTAATGGCATTCATTGCCGGATTATATTGCAGACAATGATTATCTTTTTGGAAAACCTGCCCCGTCCTGATTATTCATCTGACAACAGGGGCAGCGTTTTAAAAAGAGAGATACCGCGCCTGGATTTAAAGTATATCCACGGCTTCTGTAATAATATAACCATTCGCTTAGCGATATGTGACTTCCCTGTTTAATTACAGCCGGTTAATAAATCAGATATCATCCATGGTGTAGCTGACGACGATTTCCAGGGTTTTGCGGATAACGTCTGCAGTTACGACATCGCTGGTGGTTTCCAGCGCCGTAATTAACCATAAAATAATCGCCTTGTTGCTGAGGTGACCCTCAGACTCAAGGATGCTGCTGATAGCCAGCGACATCACCGCTGATTCATCGATCAGTCTGTCGCCTGCGTTGCGGAAATATTCAGAGAGTGCGGTATCGTTCAGGCCTGCGTAAATATCCGGTTGCTGATGCATAGTCTGTCTCATCATATTCTCTACTTTGTAAGTTAAACATTCGACCAGTAGTGGTCAGTGTATTTTATTCGTACCTGGCTGCTGAGGAGAGCCTAATAATGAATTCGGCTCATCCCAATTATGCTTAGCGCCTGAAGTACCCACGGTATTGTTTTTTCCACGGCGAGCTACCATATTACTGATTTCATCGATAATACGCCCAATTGCATTCCGCCGTTTTTTATCCTGTTCCCCAGACTGCATGGCCTGGAGTTTCCCGATCAGTGCTTGTTTACTAATAGGCCCCTTATTTTTGAGTAGAGAGAGGACAGCCTCTCCAATCAATAAATCGGTTAGTGGATCATAATCATTGCGATTCATAACGGTATCTCTGATCATTGTCATCTCCTTGACTGGGAATTTAGTAGCAAGCCGGTAATCCGTGTCAGATACTGGCCCATCCTTTATATTTCCTCATTCAGTAACGACTTAAATCACCAGATAGCTGAAGCCACTTTTATCACTGATGCTCAAACAAGAGACCAATCAACGTTTGATAATGGTTTTCTTCTTCAGGTTCTGAAGCCACTTCAAGGCGACCCAGCAGTTTCGTACACAGGGATTTGCGATTCAGGTTGCGTCCTTCATTAAGGATATCCATTACAATCTGCCCTAACGTCTCCTGCTGCGAAGGTAACGACGCTTTATTGAAGTAGTGGGCAATAGCGTTAGCCGTGTCAGGAATGTAACCGTTCTGCTGCATATGTGCTCCTGTAAGTTCAATTATCAGTGAAGTTGCGATTAAAGTTATACAATGTTTATCAACTTGTACATAGAAAATGGAAAAAATATGTTAATTTTCTTAATGTTTTTTATAAGGCATTGATTTATATGGTTTTAAAATTGTACAAATCTTAAGGTAAACATCGAGTGGAGATGTACGAATTGTACAGGTATACAGGAAGGCAAGAACGCCAGCGAAAAGAGGGTGTTAATGTGATTTATTTGTTAATGACTCGGGCTCTTTTACAGGACTTATGCGGGTAGACCTGCTACTGTAATATCTCATTAGCTTTCATCTCTTCTGTCGGAAAATTCATGCTCACTACCATCATTTATCGCAGCCATATCTGCGACAACGTGTCAATTAAATCGCTCGAAAGCATGGTTGCTGAAGCAAATGTCAAAAATAGTCAGGAAAACGTGTCGGGTATTCTGCTTTTTAACGGCACCCACTTTTTTCAGCTATTAGAAGGACCTGAAGAGAAGGTAGAGGAAATTTACCGCCTTATCTGCGCAGACCCGCGGCACCATAACCTCGTGGAGCTGCTCAGGGATCATGGACCGATGCGGCGCTTTGGTAAAATTGGCATGGAACTCTTTGATTTACGAGAGTTTGACCGCGATGAAGTGCTGCAGGCTGTGCTGGATAAAGGGACCACAAAATATCAGCTCACCTATGACGACAGAGCGCTCCATTTTTTCCGTACCTTCGTCGAAGCCACGGAAAAGGAAAACTATTACGAAATTCCTGCGGCTGAAAGCTGGGAGTTTGTGATAGAAGAGGCCGCCTGCTACCCTGAAACTCCGCTGCAAGAGGCCGAATGCAGCTTTGCTTTTCAGCCGGTCATCGATCCGTTTGCCAAAGAAGTCGTCTCCTACGAAGCGCTGCTGCGCACGACTTCCGGTGATTCGCCAGCGGTCTATTTTGACGGACTTTCGCGAGAGGAAATCTACTGGACGGATCTCCACAGCAAGCGCATTGCCTTCGCCATGGCGGGACTTTTGCAACTTCGTGGACGCACGTTGTCGATTAATCTGCTGCCCATGACGCTGGTGAATGTTCCCAACGCTGTCGAATTTCTGTTAGCGGAAATTGAAGCCAACGGTTTGATCCCTGAGCAAATTATTGTGGAATTTACCGAAAGCGAAGCCATTTCCCGTCTTGATGAATTCACCGATTCCGTGCGTAAGCTCAAGTCTGCGGGAATTCGCGTGGCTATCGATCATTTTGGCGCCGGGTTTGCCGGGCTATTGCTGCTGGCTCAGTTTCAGCCGGACCGCATCAAGATTAATCGCCAGCTGGTCAAAGATATCCATAAGCACGGCCCAAAACAGGCAATCGTTCAGGCGATTATTAAATGCTGTCATTCCCTGGAAATCGCCATTTCGGCGGTAGGTATCGAGCAGGCGGAGGAGTGGATGTGGCTGGAGTCAGCGGGGATTACGCATTTCCAGGGAAATTTATTTGCCAGTCCGTGTCTGGGAGGCATTCCGCCGGTAGCGTGGCCAGAGAAAAAAGTAGCGTATGAGCTTCTTTAAATTTTGACCCCGGCTCAGCGCAGCGTGTCGGTTAAAAAGCGGTGCACAACGGTAAAATAAGCCCTGTTTTTTGCCCAGTATATCGGCGCCCGACCTGTTTATTTTATCTGTACAAGAAAAGTTAATTGTACAACCAGGCTAAATTCGTTAATTTAGTCGGTAAAGTATTATCAGGTTAGAGGGCGCTAATGGCATATTACAGCATCGGTGAAGTTGCCGAACGTTGCGGAATCAACCCCGTGACTTTGCGTGCATGGCAGCGAAGATATGGTTTGCTAAAGCCGCAGAGAAGCGAGGGAGGGCATCGCCAGTTTGACGAGGAGGACGTTCAGCGCATTGAGGAAATCAAACGCTGGATCGATCGCGGCGTCTCCGTGGGCAAGGTTAAGGCGCTTCTGGAAGGCCATCAACCTGAAACGCAAGACGCTGCCGTCCTGCTCCAGGAAGAGATGATGACGCTTCTGCGAGGTGTCCAGCCCTCAAAATTACGCACCCGCATCATGTCCCTCAGCCATGAATATCCCGTAGATAAACTGATTGACCGGCTCTTTGTCCCCGTCCGCAGTAAGCTCAATCTCGATTCGAACACCTCCATGGCGATTATCAGTATGCTGGACGGTATCCTGATTGATTGCGTAGCGTCTATTCTTGCGGAATCGCGCAAAAAGGTGGGGAAAGAGACGCTGTTAGTGGGGTGGGGTAATGAGGACCGTACCCGTCTGTGGCTGGAAGCGTGGCGTTTATCGCAGCGCGCCTGGCACGTCAACGTGCTGGCGGAGCCGCTGGATTCTCCTCGCCCGGAACTGTTTCCTGGTCAGCACATTTTTGTCTGGACCGGCCGCGCGCTGACCCCCTTGCAGGCAGAATTACTTAGCCACTGGCAAAGCCAGGGCTTCACCATTGAGTTTCACGGAGAGTAAGCGTCTTAGAGGGTTAGCAGCGGAACATTTTTAGAGATGTTATTCCGCCGCTTGTCTTCCTGAAGCATGGCAACATGCGCTGGCAGGTAAATTATCAGAAATTGAGCTGAGTCCAGGCTTTAAACGTTTCGCTGCGGCTAATATTAAAAAAATCTGTCCGACCCGAGCAGCCGAGCTTTTTGATTAAGGTCAGGCGAATTTGATAAATTGTTTTAATATGTAAATTCAGCGACTTCCCTATATTTGCCATCGCTTCACCATCGTTCATCAGGCGAATCACTTCTTTTTCGCGATTGGTAAAAACGATACTTTCAGATTCCCGGTCAGGCTTCTTACCGAACAAGGTGGGGCGGAGAATAAACGATTTTATCTCAGCGGGCGTTGAGCGCGCCGGGATTCTGTACATTGGTATTTCGCTCAGGAAGTTCAAATCATTACCGTCGGTGAGCAGGACAAAACGAACTCTTTTGCGATCGTAATGATGATTAAGCACCGCATAATAGTTATCGCTGGTGAAAAAGACATATTTTCCATGAAAACAGCCTGGTGATAATGAATCGAGTACAAGCTGTAATCCTTGACGAAGAAGGTTATTGTTAATCCAAAGATCGTAATGATTAAAAAAGTGACCTTGCTTGTCGTTATTCATTTATCCTCCGAGGTAGAAGTGTTAATAATGGCTTAATTTAACAAATCACATATCATGCTTAGTGATGGTTTTTACCACGTAGCACATGCAGCGTTTGGATATATAAATCGGCGAGTATTTCATTTTTCTCGAGATTCAGGCGCCGCTGAACCTCAACGATTAAACGCTCATGGCTAACGGCTTCGCTCTCCGTCTGGGTCTGCACCATGTGTTCGATATTTTTCAGCAAAGCAGAGTTAGAAATAAACTCTGCAGGAATAGTATTTTTAATCTGCATGGTATATCTCGGGTTATGTTAGACAATAAATCAACAAACAAAGATGCGGGATAAAAATCATCTTTGCTCTACGGTTCTTCACCATTTCAAAGGAAATGGTGTGCATTTTTTTAAATCATAAGAATGCTGTAATGCAGAATTTAAAACTTACGTAATAACTATAGTCACGATCTTCAGGATGTACAATTTTTCCGAATTAATTTTGTACATTTAGTTGGTTTTTTTAACATTGACTCATAAGGTATTGTTTTGTAGAGTTATTTTTTGTAAAGATAATGTGAAAAACTTGTACAGAACGGCGTCTGTACAGGGATAACCTACAGGATGAGGGGATAGCGGTGAAGAAGCGGGAAGGGCACAGCGGGAAGAGAAAGAGACAAAGGGGGAATAGCTTCCCCCTTTTGGCGTAAGCGTTACTGCTTCGGTTCAGCGACGACAAAGCTTCCCACGCCGCGGTTGTTGTATTCCCACATGCGGTTGAAGTTAGCGTCATTCAGGTTACGCTGCGGGTTGCCTTTGGCATCCGCAGTACCGGTGTTGCCGCTAAACGGACGGTTTGAACCGACGGCATCAGCCCACGGTTTGGCAATATTAAAGCCTTCATTAATGACGCTATCGCGAATAACGACCTGGCCATTGGTGTTGCCGTCAACGTCCAGAGAGCGGCCCAGCTGCGCGACGTTATCGCCGGAAGCGGTAAAGCGGCTGTTGATCGCCAGGAAGCCGTAGGTCACGCTTTTCAGGGTTGCGGGGGCGAAAACGTAAGCCTCTTTCTGGGTGCGCGAGTTGACTACGCGGAAGTCGGTATTGTCGAACACGACCGCCCCACGACCGGAAACGATATCGACGTCGCCTTCAATATAGCTGTTGCTGACCAAGGTTCGGGTCTGACGGTTATCCTGCAGGCGGTTTTGTACGCCGCTGTTGGTCACGAAAAAGGTGTTCTGGCGACCGAGGATATTCACCTTGTTAATCTGTACCCGATCGCCATCGCTACGCAGCGCCACGGCCTGATGGGTGCCCGCGTCTACGCTGTCGCCGAGGTTGTTGGCGATAGTCAGGTTCTGTAGCTGGAGATCGTTATTCTGCGACCAGAATACCGCTGAGCACATCACGCCAACGGTGGCGGCACGTCTGCTCTGGCAGCTGTCGTACATATACCAGGCCGGTTTGCCCGGCATATATTTGCCGCCCGGATTAACCTGGTGACGCCAGGAGACCGGATCCATTTCTGAATCAATCGCTGCGCTGATTTTTACATCAATCGGCTTCTCACCGGTGCCGTACAGGGTCAGCGCGCCAGGCGCCGCCGGAACGTATACGGTGCCCGCATATTCACCCGGCATGATGGCGATAAACTGACGACGATTGGAGTGGCGGGTAATCGCTGCATCCACCGCGGCCTGAATCGTGGTGTGGGTTACCCCCTGGGTACCCGCAGGACCCACAACAAAATCCGGCTGCGCCGGGAGGCTGATGGCGGACGGGCTCCACGCCGCGGCGTTAGGATCGAGAGACTGGAAATAGCTCGCCGGTAAGAAGTTTTTCGCCTCATCGGCGGTTAAAACTGGACGAGAGGCCGTGCCCGGCGCTGTTTGCGTTGAGGGCTGTTGATCGGCGGGCGTCGAACTACAGGCGGACAACGTCACGCCAAAGGCCAGCGCCAGCGCCAGGCGGGAAACGGAATATGTGTTCATGTTGCTCCGGGCAAGAATAAATTAAGGGTATAGGTCCTTTAAAGCCTGCTGTTTTATACCAACTTAAGCGAAACGGGAAGACGTAGCGCAAAAAAGTTGCTTCTTTACATAATAAGAGCCGGAAACGAGCCGCTTTTGATCACAAATAAATAACATTTGCCGGGGCTGAGTTGACATTTCTCGCGGAATCAAAATAAATGTCTATACAACCCATGACAAGTTGACCGCTATGACACACACACCTTCCGAACGCCTAATCTGGCGAAACGTCCGTCTGGCCACGCTCGATCCGCGTTTCTCTCAGCCGTATGGACTCGTGGAGCATCATGCGCTGCTGGTGCGTGATGGACGCATTGAAGCCATTGTGCCCGAAAGCGAGGCGCCCGCAGGGCAGAGTATTGACCTCGGCGGCAGGCTGCTCACGCCGGGGCTGATTGATTGCCACACGCACCTGGTCTTCGGCGGCAGCCGGGCGCAGGAGTGGGAGCAGCGCCTCAACGGCGTCTCCTACCAGACCATTAGCGCCAACGGCGGCGGCATTAACGCGACCGTGCGCGCCACCCGGGAAAGCAGCGAAACGGAGCTGCTGGCGCTGGCCCGGCAGCGGCTGGCACGTCTGCTGCGCGAAGGGGTCACCACCCTGGAGATCAAGTCCGGCTACGGGCTGGATCTCGCAAACGAACGTAAAATGCTGCGGGTTATACAACAGCTTGCCGCAACGCATACCGTTGAGATTTCCCCCACGCTACTCTCCGCCCACGCCACGCCGCCGGAATATAAAGGCGACCCGGACGGCTATATCAATCTGGTATGCGAAACCATTCTGCCCACGCTGTGGGAAGAGGGGCTATTTGAAAGCGTCGATGCCTTCTGCGAAAACGTCGGCTTTACCCCCGCGCAGACTGAACGGGTTTACAGTACGGCCCAGGCATTAGGTATCCCGGTAAAAGGTCACGTTGAGCAGCTCTCTTCGCTGGGCGGCGCCGAATTAGTGAGCCGCTATAAAGGCCTGTCCGCCGACCATATTGAATACCTGACCCCAGAGGGCGTGGCGGCGATGAGCCGCAGCGGCACCGTGGCGGTGCTCCTGCCCGGCGCGTTCTATTTCCTTAACGAAACCCGCAGGCCGACGGTTGAACTGCTGCGCGAATATCAGGTTCCGATGGCGGTGGCGACGGACTACAACCCCGGCACCAGCCCCTTCGCCAGCCTGCATCTGGCGATGAATATGGCCTGCGTGAAATTTGGCTTAACGCCGGAGGAGGCGTGGGCAGGCGTAACCCGTCATGCGGCGCAGGCGCTGGGCCGCCAGGCGAGCCACGGTCAGCTGGCGCCGGGCTTCGTTGCTGATTTTGCTATCTGGGACGCGGAGCATCCGGTTGAGATGGTTTACGAGCCGGGGCGCAGCCCGCTCTGGCAGCGCGTGGTGCGAGGAGAAATCGCGTGAAGCTATGACAACCGACGGCCGCCGGGATTTGGCAGGGACGCGACGACAGCGCGGAGGCGCGGCAAATCGCCCATTGGTGGCAGTAGCGATTCAGTATATTCTGGACGTTTCGCCGCCCATTCGCACAAGGAAGCCCGGCCATGTTCTCATCGCAACCTCGTTCCGCGCCTGCGCCTTTCTATGAAAAGGTGAAACAGGCTATTAGCGAAAAGATCCACAGCGGCGTCTGGCGTTCGCACGCTCGCATTCCTTCGGAGGCGGAGCTGGTGGCGCAGTTTGGCTTTAGCCGGATGACCATCAATCGGGCGCTGCGCGAGCTGACCGATGAAGGCCGGCTGGTGCGATTACAGGGGGTGGGGACGTTTGTCGCGGAGCCGAAAGGGCAGTCGGCGCTGTTTGAAGTGCGCAGCATCGCGGAGGAAATTACCTCTCGTCATCATCAGCACCGCTGCGAGGTGGTGCTGCTGGAGGAAACGCAGGCGGATCTGATTCAGGCCGCGGCGCTCAACGTGGCCGCCGGTACGCGGATTTTCCATTCGCTGATGGTGCATTTTGAAAATGAGGTCCCGGTACAGATTGAGGACCGCTGCGTCAACGCCTCCGTGGTGCCGGACTATCTGCATCAGGACTATACCGCGACCACGCCCCACGACTATCTGTCGCTGATCGCCCCTCTGACCGAAGGGGAGCACATTGTTGAAGCGGTGCAGGCAACGGCGGAGGAGTGCGCGCTGCTGCGTATTCATGCGCACGACCCGTGTCTGCTGATCCGCCGCCGCACCTGGTCCACCACCCATATCGTTTCCCACGCGCGCCTGCTTTTCCCCGGCAGCCGCTACCGTCTGCAGGGCCATTTTGGTTCCTGATCTTCCTGCGCGTCGGCAAAACGTGATTGCTGACGCAATATAACAAAAATGTATCTTTTGTGTTAAATCCTGGCTTGCGTATGCTTGTATAGACAAGTATATGTATCTACGTACACAACGTTAATTGTCAGGAGAACCCCCCGATGTCGCAAAGCAAATACCGCCAGCAGGACGTACGTGCACCGCGTGGCACAACGTTAAATGCGAAGAGCTGGCTGACCGAAGCTCCGCTGCGTATGCTCATGAATAACCTCGACACGGATGTCGCCGAAAACCCGCATGAGCTGGTGGTGTATGGCGGCATCGGACGCGCGGCGCGCAACTGGGAATGCTATGACGCTATCGTGAAGGCGCTGAAAAACCTGGAGAGCGACGAAACGCTGCTGGTGCAGTCCGGTAAGCCGGTGGGCGTATTCAAAACCCATGAAAACTCGCCGCGGGTGCTGATCGCCAACTCTAACCTGGTGCCGCACTGGGCAACCTGGGAACACTTTAACGAGCTGGATGCCAAAGGGCTGGCGATGTACGGCCAGATGACCGCCGGCAGCTGGATCTACATTGGCAGCCAGGGCATCGTGCAGGGCACCTATGAAACCTTCGTTGAGGCAGGCCGCCAGCACTACCAGGGCAGCCTGAAGGGGCGCTGGGTGTTGACCGCCGGTCTGGGCGGCATGGGCGGCGCGCAGCCGCTGGCCGCGACCTTAGCGGGCGCATGCTCGTTGAATATCGAATGCCAGCAGAGCCGCATCGATTTCCGCCTGCGTACCCGCTACGTTGATGAACAGGCGACGTCGCTGGATGACGCGCTGGCGCGCATCAAAAAATATACCGCCGAAGGCCGGGCGATCTCTATCGCCCTGTGCGGCAACGCGGCAGAGATCGTGCCGGAAATGGTCAAACGCGGCGTGCGCCCGGATATGGTGACCGATCAGACCAGCGCCCACGACCCGCTGCACGGCTATCTGCCGAAAGGCTGGAGCTGGGAAGAGTACCAGGCTAAAGCCGAGTCGGACCCGCAGGGCACTATCCTGGCGGCGAAACGCGCAATGGCCGACCACGTGCAGGCGATGTTGGCATTCCACGAAATGGGCGTGCCGACGTTTGACTACGGCAACAACATTCGCCAGATGGCCCAGGAGATGGGCGTTGGCAACGCGTTTGCTTTCCCTGGCTTCGTTCCCGCCTATATCCGCCCGCTATTCTGCCGCGGCATCGGCCCGTTCCGCTGGGTTGCCCTGTCCGGCGACCCGCAGGACATCTATAAAACCGACGCGAAAGTGAAAGAGATCGTTAAAGACGATAAGCACCTGCATCACTGGCTGGATATGGCCCGCGAGCGTATCAGTTTCCAGGGACTACCGGCGCGTATCTGCTGGGTAGGCCTCGAATGGCGGCAGAAGCTGGGGCTGGCGTTTAACGAAATGGTCCGCAGCGGCGAAGTCTCCGCGCCGATCGTCATTGGCCGCGACCATCTTGACTCCGGCTCCGTCGCCAGCCCGAACCGCGAGACGGAAGCGATGCGCGATGGTTCCGACGCCGTCTCCGACTGGCCGCTGCTCAACGCCTTACTGAATACCGCCAGCGGGGCGACCTGGGTGTCGCTGCATCACGGCGGCGGCGTCGGGATGGGCTTTTCGCAGCACTCCGGCATGGTTATCGTCTGCGACGGTACCGATGAAGCGGCGGCGCGCATTGCCCGCGTCCTGCACAACGACCCGGCGACCGGCGTGATGCGTCATGCCGACGCGGGCTACGATATCGCGATTGAGTGCGCGACAGAACAAGGTTTGAATCTTCCGATGGTGGCAGCAACGCAGGGGCACGCTAAATGAACGCTTTAACACTGATTCCGGGTCAACTCAGCCTGTCGCAGCTGCGCGACGTCTACAGCCAGCCGCTGAACATTACGCTAGACGAAAGCGCGTTCGCGGCGATTGATGGCAGCGTTGCCTGCGTCAACGCGATTCTGGCGGAAGGCCGCACCGCCTACGGTATCAACACCGGTTTTGGCCTGCTGGCGCAGACGCGCATCTCAACCGAAGATCTGGAAAACCTTCAGCGATCGCTGGTGCTGTCGCACGCGGCGGGGATTGGCGAACCGCTGGATGATGACCTCGCGCGTCTGATTATGGTGCTGAAAATTAACAGCCTGTCGCGCGGCTTTTCCGGCATTCGCCTGAGCGTGATTCAGGCGCTGATTGGCCTGGTCAACGCGGGCGTGACGCCGTGGATCCCGGCGAAGGGATCGGTCGGCGCCTCCGGCGACCTCGCGCCGCTGGCGCATATGTCTTTAACCCTGCTTGGCGAAGGGAAAGCGCGCGTGCGCGGCGGGGAGTGGCTGCCGGCGACGGAAGCGCTGCGTCAGGCGGGGCTTGAGCCGATTACTCTGGCGGCGAAAGAGGGGCTGGCGCTGCTCAACGGCACGCAGGCGTCGACGGCGTTTGCCCTGCGCGGCCTGTTCGAAGCCGAAGACCTGTTCGCTTCCGCGGTAGTTTGCGGGTCGTTAACCACCGAAGCGGCGCTCGGTTCGCGTCGTCCGTTTGATCCGCGCATTCACGAAGCGCGCGGTCAGCGCGGGCAGATTGACGCCGCGGCGCTCTATCGCCATCTGCTGACCGACGACAGCGCGATTTCCCAGTCGCACCATAACTGCACCAAGGTGCAGGACCCGTACTCTCTGCGCTGCCAGCCGCAGGTGATGGGTGCCTGCCTGACCCAGCTTCGCCAGGCGGCGGAAGTGCTGCTGGTTGAAGCCAACGCGGTATCCGATAACCCGCTGGTGTTCGCCAGCGAGAACGACGTGATTTCCGGCGGTAACTTCCACGCCGAACCGGTGGCGATGGCGGCGGATAATATCGCGCTGGCGATTGCCGAAATCGGATCGCTGTCGGAGCGCCGTATCGCGCTGATGATGGACAGCCATATGTCGCAGCTGCCCCCTTTCCTGGTCAAAAACGGCGGCGTCAACTCCGGCTTTATGATTGCCCAGGTGACGGCGGCGGCGCTGGCCAGCGAGAACAAAGCGCTGTCGCACCCGCACAGCGTGGACAGTCTGCCGACCTCCGCTAACCAGGAAGACCACGTCTCGATGGCCCCGGCCGCCGGCCGCCGCCTGTGGGCGATGGCGGAAAATACCCGCGGCGTACTGGCCGTGGAGTGGCTGGCCGCCGTGCAGGGTCTGGATATGCGCGAAGGCCTGAGCAGCAGCCCGCTGCTGGAAAAGGCACGCCACCTGCTGCGCGAACGGGTGACCCATTACACCGAGGACCGCTTCTTCGCCCCGGACATCGAAAACGCCATTGCGCTCCTGGCGGCGCGTCATCTGACGCGGCTGCTGCCTGCCGTGCTCTGAGACCAACGCTAAACCATCGCTGTTCGCTGTACCTGCGCCGGGAGGATCTCTTCCTCCCGGCCACCCTACACGCATATTTGTCGTCGTATAAAAACTATCAGGACACTTGCATATGCAACAACAAAACAAGCCACACCTGCTGCGCGGGCTGAATGCCCGGCACATTCGTTTTATCGCCCTCGGCTCCGCCATCGGTACCGGGCTGTTCTACGGCTCGGCATCGGCGATCAAGGCCGCGGGCCCGGCGGTACTGCTGGCCTATCTGATCGGCGGCGCGGCGGTGTTTATCGTGATGCGGGCGCTGGGGGAAATGGCGGTACGCAACCCCGTTTCCGGCTCCTTCAGCAGCTACGCGCGCCAGTATCTTGGCCCACTGGCGGGTTTTATTACCGGCTGGACCTACACCTTTGAGATGGTGATCGTCGCCCTTGCGGACGTTACTGCGTTCGGCATCTATATGGGGCTGTGGTACCCCGATGTTCCCCGCTGGATCTGGGTGCTGAGCATTATCTTTTTTATCGGCGCCATGAACCTGTGCAGCGTGCGCGTTTTCGGCGAGATGGAGTTCTGGCTGTCGCTGATCAAAGTGGTGGCGATTATTGCCATGATTGTGGCGGGCGGCAGCATCATTTTCTTTGGATTCGGTAACGCCTTTCCGGCAACCGGGCTGGAGAATTTGTGGAGCCACGGCGGCTTTGCCCCTAACGGCTGGGAGGGGATTATAGCCTCGCTCGGTATCGTGATGTTTGCCTTTGGCGGCGTCGAGATTATCGGCGTGACCGCGGCGGAAGCGAAGAATCCGCAGAAGGTGATCCCGCAGGCGATCAATACTATCCCGCTGCGAATCGTGCTGTTCTATGTCTGCACCCTGGCGATTCTGATGGCGATTTTCCCGTGGAACAGCTTCGGCGAGCGGGGCAGTCCGTTCGTGCTGATTTTTGATGGTCTGGGGATTCCGGCGGCGGCCACCATCCTGAATATCATCGTGATCAGCGCCAGTATTTCGGCGATTAACAGCGATATTTTTGGCGCGGGGCGCATGATGTACGGCATGGCGAAAGAGGGGCTGGCGCCGAAGAGCTTCCAGCGCATCGCCAGCAACGGGGTACCGTGGATGACGGTGGTGGTGATGGGCGTAGCGCTGCTGGCGGCGGTGGTGCTGAACTACCTGATGCCGGAGCAGGTGTTTGTGCTGATTGCCTCGCTGGCGGCCTTCGCGACGGTGTGGGTCTGGCTGATGATCCTGCTGGCCCACTTTGCGATGCGTCGCGGCCTGTCCGCTGAAGAGCGCGGCAATATCGCATTCCCGGTACCGTTCTGGCCGGTGGCGCCGCTGCTGACGCTGCTGTTTATGGGACTGGTCATCGCGGTGCTGGGGATGGTGGAGGAGACGCGGATTGCGCTTATCGCCGGTCTGGTATGGCTCGGGCTGCTGACGGCGGTGTGGTTTGCGCGGGTGCGCAAAAACGCCGTGCAGGCGGTGACGGAGTCGTGATTGTTTTGGTTTACCCGGGTTGCGGCTGACGCCTTACCCGGGCTACCCAATCGCACTCACCTGTAGTCCGGATAAGGCGTTTACGCCGCCATCCGGGGCTTAGCTAAACAGGGCGGTAATCGACGCGCTGCCGAGGCTGTGGAAATGGACGTTAAAGCCGACCATCGCGCCGCTCGCGCCCTCATCGACCGCAATTTTTTCGACGTCCAGCGCGTGGACGGTAAAGATATAGCGATGGGTCTCGCCTTTTGGCGGCGCCGCGCCGCCGTATCCGGCCTGGCCAAAATCGGTACGGGTCTGAATCGCTTCTTCGGGCAGTTCCGCCTGTCCGGAGCCGGCTCCCTGCGGTAACACGCGGGTATCGGCCGGAAGATTGGCCACCAGCCAGTGCCACCAGCCGGAGCCGGTTGGCGCATCGGGATCGAAGCAGGTCACCACAAAGCTTTTGGTTCCGGCCGGCACATTGTCCCACGCCAGATGCGGCGAGATATTATCGCCATCGTAGCCCATGCCGTTAAAGACATGACGATTGGGCAGCTTCTCACCATCCTGTAAATCATGACTGATTAATTTCATCGTCTCTCCTCGTAGTCATCCGCTGATTAGCCAGAAAGTGTAGCGCGAGAGAGGCGCCATTACCGTCGCTTATTCGCTAAAAAATGTTTCTTCCTGAACCGCGGCGTTTACCGCCCGCGTCAGGCGGCTCAGCTGCTCCGGCGTAATGATGTACGGCGGCATCAGGTAAATCAGGCGACCGAACGGGCGGATCCACACGCCTTGTTCGACGAAAAAGCGCTGCAGGGCGGCCATATTCACCGGCCGATGCGTCTCGATAACGCCAATCGCTCCCAGCACCCGCACATCGGCAACCTGCGCGGATTCGTGCGCCGGCGCCAGCTCGGCGCTGAGCTGCGCTTCAATGGCTGCCACCTGCTGCTGCCATTCGCCGCTTTCCAGCAGGCGCAGACTCTCGGTCGCCGCCGCGCAGGCCAGCGGATTGCCCATAAAGGTCGGGCCGTGCATAAAGCAGCCGGCTTCCCCGTCGCTGATAGTTTCTGCCACCTGACGGGTGGTGAGGGTGGCGGAGAGGGTCATGGTGCCGCCGGTCAGCGCTTTGCCGAGGCACAGAATATCCGCCGCAATCCCCGCGTGCTCGCAGGCGAACAGCTTACCGGTTCGACCAAAGCCGGTGGCGATCTCATCGGCGATCAGCAGGATGCCCTCGCGATCGCACATCCTGCGGATCCGCCTGAGCCACTCGGGGTGGTACATCCGCATTCCGCCCGCGCCCTGAACAATCGGCTCGAGGATCACCGCGGCGATTTCATGGCGGTGGGCGGCCATCAGGCGGGCGAACGGCACCATATCCCGCTCATCCCAGTCGCCGTCGAAGCGGCTCTGCGGCGCCGGGGCGAAGAGGTTATCCGGCAAATAGCCCTGCCACAGGCTGTGCATTGAGTTCGTCGGATCGCAGACCGACATCGCGCCGAAGGTATCGCCGTGATAGCCGTTGCGGAAGGTGAGAAAGCGCTGGCGCGGGTCACCTTTCGCCTGCCAGTACTGCAGCGCCATTTTCATCGCCACTTCGACGGCGACGGAGCCGGAATCGGCGAGGAACACGCATTCGAGGCTTTCCGGGGTCATCGCCACCAGCTGGCGGCACAGGGCGACCGCGGAAGGGTGGGTAATCCCACCGAACATGACGTGCGACATCTGGTCAATCTGCGCTTTCATCGCCGCGTTCAGGCGCGGGTGATTGTAGCCATGAATGGCCGCCCACCAGGACGACATGCCGTCAACCAGCTGCCCGCCGTCGGCGAGGGTCAGCTCACAGCCGTGGGCGGCCACGACCGGATAGACCGGCAGCGGCGAAGTCATTGAAGTGTAAGGGTGCCAGATGTGGCGCCGATCGAAAGCGAGATCGTCCGTTGTCATAATCGACTTGTAAACCATTTTGAAAACATTTAGGTTTACGAGTATAAACCGAACCAACAATTAACAAAACCCTTTGGAGAGGCTAATGGCTCACCACCCCCGCTGGACAATGTCGCAAGTTACTGAGTTATTTAATAAACCCTTTCTGGATCTGCTGTTTGAAGCGCAACAGATCCATCGCCAGCACTTCGACCCGCGCCAGGTTCAGGTCAGCACGCTGCTGTCGATTAAGACCGGCGCCTGCCCGGAAGACTGCAAATACTGCCCGCAAAGCGCGCGCTATAAAACCGGTCTGGAATCCGAACGCCTGATGGAGGTTGAACAGGTGCTTGAGTCGGCGCGACAGGCGAAACAAGCCGGTTCAACCCGCTTCTGTATGGGGGCGGCGTGGAAGAATCCGAACGATCGCGATATGCCGTATCTTGAGCAGATGGTGAAAGGGGTAAAAGCGCTGGGGCTGGAAGCGTGCATGACCCTTGGCACGCTCAACGATAGCCAGGCCCAGCGTCTGGCCGGCGCCGGTCTGGATTACTACAACCACAACCTCGATACCTCGCCGGAATTCTACGGCAATATCATCACCACCCGCACCTACCAGGAGCGCCTCGATACCCTCGATAAAGTGCGCGATGCCGGAATTAAAGTGTGCTCCGGCGGTATTGTCGGGCTTGGGGAAACGGTCAAAGACCGCGCCGGGCTGCTGCTACAGCTGGCCAATCTGCCGACGCCGCCGGAAAGCGTGCCGATCAACATGCTGGTGAAGGTCAAAGGCACGCCGCTGGCGGATAACGACGACGTGGACGCCTTTGATTTTATTCGTACTATCGCCATTGCGCGCATCATGATGCCGACCTCGCACGTGCGCCTCTCCGCCGGTCGTGAACAGATGAACGAACAGACCCAGGCGATGTGCTTTATGGCCGGGGCGAACTCGATTTTCTACGGCTGCAAGCTGCTGACCACGCCAAACCCGGAAGAGGACAAAGACCTGCAGCTGTTCCGCAAGCTGGGGATTAATCCGCAGCAGACCGAGGTACTGGAAGGCGATAACGCCCAGCAGCAGCGCCTGGAGCAGGCGTTGATGAACCCGGATACCGAGGAATATTACAACGCGGCGGCGCTATGAGCTGGCAGCACCGTATCGAGCTGGCGCTGGCGGAACGGCAGGCGGCGGATGCCTTGCGCAGTCGCCTGCCGGTGACGCTGGGCGCAGGACGCTGGCTCAGCCGCGAAGGGCGGCGCTGGCTCAATTTTTCCAGCAACGATTATCTTGGCCTCAGCCAGCATCCGGCTATCGTCAAGGCCTGGCAGCAGGGCGCGGATCGCTACGGCGTCGGCAGCGGCGGCTCCGGCCACGTCAGCGGCTATAGCGAGGCGCACCGCGCGCTGGAGGAGCAGCTGGCCGGCTGGCTGGGCTTTCCGCGCGCGCTGCTGTTTATTTCCGGCTTTGCCGCGAATCAGGCGGTGATTGCCACGCTGGCGGGCAAAGAGGATCGGATTGTCGCCGACCGTCTCAGCCACGCTTCGCTGCTGGAAGCCGCCAGCCTTAGCCCGGCGCAGCTGCGGCGTTTTCAGCACAACGACAGCCGCCATCTTGACGGTTTGCTGGCGAAACCGCTATCCGGCCAGCAGCTGGTGGTGACCGAAGGTATTTTTAGCATGGACGGCGATAGCGCGCCGCTGGCTGAGGTTTCTCAGGCGGCGCGGGCGGCCGGCGCGCTTCTGCTGGTTGACGACGCGCACGGTATCGGCGCGCTCGGCGAAGAGGGGCGCGGCAGCTGCTACGCGCAGCAGGTACGCCCGGATCTGCTTATCGTCACCTTCGGTAAAGCGTTTGGCGTCAGCGGCGCGGCGGTGCTGTGCCGCGAGGCGCTGGCGGATTATCTGCTGCAGTTTGCCCGCCATCTGATTTACAGCACCGCCATGCCGCCGGCGCAGGCGGTGGCGCTGAGCGCCGCGCTGGCCGTGGTTCGCAGCGACGAGGGTCAACAGCGGCGGGAAACGCTGGCCGGCCATATCGCCGACTTTCGCCGGGGAATGTCCCACTATCCCGGTGAGCTCACTGATTCCGGCAGCGCGATCCAACCGCTGATCGTCGGCGACAACGCCCGCGCGCTACGGCTGGCGGCGCGTCTGCGTGAGGAAGGCTGCTGGGCGACGGCCATTCGCCCGCCGACGGTCCCCGTCGGCAGCGCGCGGCTGCGCCTGACGCTGACCGCCGCGCACGAGTCTGCCGATATCGCCCGCCTGCTGGAGGTGCTGCATGACGGCGGTGAATAAGCGCGCCGTCGCGGCGGCGTTTGGCCGCGCGGCGGGACATTACGCTCAGCACGATGAATTACAGCGTCTTAGCGCCTCTCTGCTGCTGGAACAGCTCGATATCAGAACCTTTCCTGAGGTGCTGGACGCGGGCTGCGGCCCCGGCAGCATAAGCCGCTTCTGGCGCGATGCAGGGAGCCGGGTGACGGCGCTGGATCTTTCCGTCGACATGCTGGCGGAGGCCCGCCGCGGAAACTGCGCGCACCGCTACGTCGAGGGCGACATCGAAGCGCTGCCGCTGGCGGACGGCTGCGTTGATCTGGCATGGAGCAACCTTGCGGTTCAGTGGTGCGACAATCTCGCGACCGCCATTGATGAGCTGTCCCGGGTCGTGCGGCCCGGCGGCCGCGTGGCGTTTAGTACGCTGCTGTCAGGTTCGTTACCAGAGCTCAATCAGGCCTGGCGAGCCATCGATGAGCGGCCGCACGCCAACCGTTTTCTCAGCGAGCAGGCGGTGCGTCAGGCGCTGGCCGGTCGCCGCGCCAGCGGCCACGTCCACGCCATCACGCTGCCGTTTCCCGACGCGCTCAGCGCGATGCGCTCGCTTAAAGGCATTGGCGCGACCCATCTGCACCACGGACGCAGCCCTGCGCCGCTCAGCCGCGGCAAGCTGCGGCAGCTCCAGCTCGCCTGGCCGCAGCAGCAGGGCCAGTGCCCGCTGACGTATCATCTTTTTACAGGAGTTATCGAATGTGACTAAACGTTTCTTCGTTACCGGCACCGACACCGAGGTGGGGAAAACCGTCGCCAGCTGCGCGCTGCTGCAGGCGGCCAATCGCGAGGGATTTAAGAGCGCGGGCTACAAACCGGTGGCTTCCGGCAGCGACTATACGGCCCAGGGATTACGTAATGAGGATGCGCTGGCTTTACAGCGCAATAGCCGCGTGGCGCTGCGCTACGAGCAGGTCAATCCGTTCACCTTTGCTGAACCGACGTCACCGCATATTATCAGCGCTGATGAAGGGAGACCGATTGACGCCGCCGCGATTTCTGCTGGCCTGCGCGAGCTGGAAGCGCTGTCCGACTGGCTACTGGTGGAAGGGGCGGGGGGCTGGTTTACGCCGCTGTCAGAAACGCTGACCTTTGCCGATTGGGTAGAGGAAGAGCGGCTGCCGGTGATTTTAGTGGTCGGCGTTAAGCTGGGGTGCATCAACCATGCCATGCTCACCGCTCAGGCGGTGCTGCAGGCCGGGCTGCAGCTGGCGGGCTGGATAGCCAACGATATCCAGCCGCCCGCCAGGCGCCACCCTGAATATCTGGCAACGCTGAAGCGCGTGCTGCCCGCGCCGTTTCTTGGCGAGATCCCGTGGCTGGCGGAAGCGGCTCAGCGCGCGGATCTCGGTCAGTATCTCGACCTCAGCGCGCTGGATCGGGCGTCATCCACTTCGCCAGCAGCGGGGCATCCAGCTGGATAACGTCTCCCTGGGCTACGCTGCGTCCACAGTGCAGCAGACAGAAACGATCCGCCACCCGACGAATAAACGGCAGGTGCTGTTCGGCGATCAGCACCGTCAGGCCAATATCGCGGTTCAGGCGCATCAGTAAATCCCCGAGCTTGTGCAGGAAGCGCTGGCCGCCGCCGCGCGAAGGTTCGTCGAGGATCAGCAGGCGCGGACGGGTTATCAGCGCCCTGGCCAGCGCCAGCTGGTACTGATCGTCGGCGCTCAGGGTAATCCCTTTACTTTGGCGCAGAGCGTACAGCTCGGGGAACAGATCGTAAATCTCTCCGGCGACCGCTGACGCCGGTTCGCCGCCCACCGCAAGGGCAATGTGCAAATTTTCCTCCACGCTCAGCTGCGAAAAAATCCGTTTATCCTGCGGTACATAGCCAATGCCGATGGCGCTGCGCGACTGCGCGGAGAGCGGCATCAGGTCATAGGGCGCCGATCCTCCGTCCTGCCAGGTGATAGTGCCGCTGGCCACCGGCAGATGACCGGTAATACAGTTGACGAGCGTGGTTTTCCCCATTCCCTGGCGCCCCATGACGCAAGTGCATTTACCGGGTTTGAGCTCAAGGTCAACATTCCACAGCGTGTGCTGGCTTCCGTAATAGTGGTTCACGGCGCGTAGACTCAACATAGACGTTTTCTCCTTTCCTGGGATAGCAGGCGACGAGAAGATTCTGCAAATCTCTTGCCAGGAAAAAGAACTCTCGGTATTTGCTGGTCAATACAGGTGCGACCGGGCACAAGCGGACCGACCTTGCACTTTCCCGGTGCCCGCGCGCTGAAATGTGGTGCAAAAAATAACAAAAAATCTAGCCACTCTTCGCCAATAAACAGCAAAAAAAATTCAATTAATTTTTTTCGCGGCGAGTTTGGCCGGGGCGACGGGTTTTGTTCGGGTGGCTCAGGTCATGGGCTACAGACAGTTATCCACTATTCCTGTGGATAACCTTGTGTATTAGAGTTAGAAAACTTGCGGTAAGCTAGAGAGTACGCGGCCTGCGGCCGAATTGGCGCGAAACCCGTCTTTTATTAAATTCTATTAAATATCAATTATTTAAATAAAATCAATGCCTGTAAGAAAAGTGTCACCGACTGCCATAAAACATTCATCCCCTCGCTTGACAAATGTTAAATGGCCATACTTTTTGGGGATAACCCTGAGGCGTGGTCGATTATCCCGTAAAGCGGTTTTTATTCGTCCATGTTGGCGGTAAAAAGCGCTAATTAGTCCGACTACGATAATATGGTACTGTTTTTATATCCAGTATTTTTTATTGGCAAAAGCTGAGCCGGCGAGTAGAATTAAACACCTGCCGTTCAACCCTTCTTCAGGTTCTGATTGATGAGTAAACCGTTCAAGCTGCATTCTGCTTTCCGTCCCTCCGGCGATCAGCCGGAAGCCATTCGTCGCCTGGAAGAGGGGCTGGAAGATGGCCTGGCGCATCAAACCCTGCTCGGGGTCACCGGCTCAGGTAAAACGTTTACCATCGCCAACGTCATTGCTGACCTGCAGCGCCCGACGATGGTGCTGGCGCCAAACAAAACCCTGGCGGCGCAGCTATACGGCGAAATGAAAGAGTTCTTCCCGGAGAACGCGGTGGAGTATTTCGTCTCGTACTACGACTACTACCAGCCGGAAGCCTACGTGCCAAGCTCGGACACCTTCATCGAGAAAGATGCGTCGGTGAACGAACATATTGAACAGATGCGTCTGTCGGCGACCAAAGCGCTGCTGGAGCGTCGCGACGTGGTGGTGGTGGCCTCGGTCTCCGCTATCTACGGTCTGGGCGATCCGGATCTGTATCTGAAAATGATGCTGCACCTGACGGTCGGCATGATTATCGACCAGCGCGCTATTTTGCGCCGCCTGGCCGAGCTGCAGTATACCCGCAACGATCAGGCCTTCCAGCGCGGTACCTTCCGCGTGCGCGGCGAGGTGATTGATATCTTCCCGGCGGAGTCTGATGACATCGCGCTGCGCGTTGAACTGTTCGATGAGGAAGTTGAGCGCCTGTCGCTGTTCGATCCGCTGACCGGTCATATTGAGTCGACGATCCCGCGCTTCACCGTTTATCCCAAAACCCACTACGTCACCCCGCGCGAGCGCATCGTCCAGGCGATGGAAGAGATTAAAGTTGAACTGTCGGAGCGGCGTAAGGGACTGCTGGAGAACAACAAGCTGCTGGAAGAGCAGCGTCTGAGCCAGCGTACGCAGTTCGACCTCGAAATGATGAACGAGCTGGGCTACTGCTCGGGGATTGAAAACTACTCGCGCTATCTGTCGGGCCGCGGGCCGGGCGAACCGCCGCCGACGCTGTTTGACTACCTGCCGGCCGATGGTCTGCTGGTCATCGATGAGTCCCACGTCACGATCCCGCAGATCGGCGGTATGTACCGCGGGGACCGGGCGCGCAAAGAGACGCTGGTGGAGTACGGTTTCCGCCTGCCGTCGGCGCTCGATAACCGTCCGCTCAAGTTTGAAGAGTTTGAGGCCCTGGCGCCGCAAACCATCTATGTTTCGGCGACGCCGGGAGCCTATGAGCTGGATAAATCCGGCGACGAGGTGGTGGACCAGGTCGTCCGTCCTACGGGGCTGCTGGATCCGGTCATCGAAGTGCGTCCGGTAGGCACCCAGGTCGACGATCTGCTCTCGGAAATTCGCATCCGCACCGCGATCAACGAGCGCGTGCTGGTCACGACGCTGACCAAACGCATGGCGGAAGATTTAACCGAATATCTGGAAGAGCACGGCGAGCGGGTGCGCTACCTGCACTCGGACATCGACACCGTGGAGCGCATGGAGATTATCCGCGATCTGCGCCTCGGCGAGTTTGACGTGCTGGTGGGGATCAACCTGCTGCGTGAAGGTTTGGATATGCCGGAAGTTTCGCTGGTGGCGATCCTGGATGCCGATAAAGAAGGCTTCCTGCGCTCTGAACGCTCGCTGATTCAGACCATTGGCCGCGCGGCGCGAAATATCAACGGCAAAGCGATTCTCTACGGCGATAAAATCACCCCGTCGATGGCGAAAGCGATCGGGGAAACCGAGCGCCGCCGCGAGAAGCAGCAGGCGTACAACGAAGAGCACGGTATCGTTCCGCAGGGTCTGAATAAGAAAGTGGTCGACATTCTGGCCCTCGGTCAGAATATCGCGAAAACCAAAACCAAGGGGCGCGGCAAGTCTCGCTCACCGGTTGAGGCGGATGCCGTCGCGCTAACGCCGAAGGCGCTCCAGCAGAAGATTCACGAACTGGAAGGGCAGATGATGCAGCACGCGCAGAACCTGGAGTTTGAAGAGGCGGCGCAAATTCGCGACCAGCTTCACCAGCTGCGCGAGCTGTTTATCGCCGCTTCGTAGCGGCGTTGCCAGCTAAATATCGCCCGGGCCTTACCGGGTCTTCGGGCGATGGACGGAATGTGTTTTTCGTAGGCCGGGTAAGACGCCAGCCGCCACCCGACAGAAAAGCGGACATATGAGCCAAAACGAGGTGGCCGAAACGCTTTGGTTATTTGTTGCCCCTCTGTCGCGATTTTCCGTGATGCTTAATGTTGGCTTAATCTTGTTTGGCGAAACTATCCTCACTTTACTGAGGATAGCGCCATGCAAAAATTAACCTTCCGCGAATACCTGGCAGTCACCTGCGCGTTTGTTATCGTCGTTGCCTTTTTCCATCAGTGGGTGCTGACGTTCTGACGCGAAGCTTTAGGGAAGAGTACCCAGGCGCGAACGCCGGGCCCGGGCTGTCGGTTATGTAAAAAGAACTGCGCGTCGTGCAGCTGGGCGATGCGGGTGACGATGCTTAACCCGAGACCAATACCGCCATAGCGGCTGTCCATGCGGACGAACGCTTTGCTTAGCTCACCGCTTTTAGCCTCATCAATTCCCGGTCCTTCATCCTCAACGGCCAGAATGGGCGTTGGGCCAGGTGCTATCGACACTTTAATCGTCGACCCCGTCGGGCTATAACGATGCGCGTTTTCGACCAGGTTACGTAAAATAACCTGCACCAGCGTGGCGTCGCCCGACACGATTGCCTCTCCATCCTTGACGTTGATCGCCAGCGTCTGCTGGCGCTGCTGCAGCATTGTCTCAAGTTCGCTCTGCAGCGGTTCAATCACATCCTCTTTCAGCGCAACCTGCTGATAGCTTCCGGCGGAGAATGACTGGCCAACGCGCGCCAGCTGAAGCAGCTGGGTAATGCTATTGGTCATTTGATCGAGACGCTGAATTAGCGGGTCCACGCTAACGCTATGCACTTTCGCCAGAAGCTCCAGGTGCAGACGCAGCCCGGCCAGCGGCGTGCGCAGCTCATGGGCGACATCGGCGGTAAACAGACGCTCGCGATCGAGGGTTAAATTCAGGCGGGACACCAGCTGATTAATCGCGGTGGTCACCGCGGTGACTTCAGGAACCGATTCCTTCAGCGTGATAGGCTGCAGGTTGTCCGGGGTGCGGCTTTCCAGCTCGAGCTGCAGTCTGGAAAGCGGCTTTGTGATTTTTTTCACCGCCAGCAGGGAGATATACAGCGCCAGGCCGATAATCAGCAGGCTTGGGATCAGCAGGCTGGCTACCGCTTCGCGAACCTCATGCTCTATATGCTTCTGATTGTTATGCCCTTCAATGGCGCTGGCGACCAGCAGCTGAATCTGCTCCTGACTTTCATGCCACAGCCAGAACACGCTGATGAGCTGACAAACGGCCAGAATAGCGCCAATTGTCAGCAGCAGCCGATGACGCATAGTCCAGTTTTCACTGACAAAAAAAGCCATAGCGTTATTCGGTCTCCGCGTTATCAACCAGCATATAGCCAAAGCCCCGGACGGTGCGGATGCGTGATTTGCCGACTTTATCGCGCAGATTATGGATATGCACCTCCAGCGTGTTGGTAGCCGGTTCGTTGTCCCAGCTGTAAATGTCGTTGTAGAGAATTTCGCGATGCACCGGGCTGCCCGCTTTCATCATCAGGCGTGAAAGCAGAGCGTACTCTTTGGGCGTTAAATCCAGGGACTGCTCGCCGAGCCAGACCAGCCGCCGGGTGACGTTCAGGCGCAGATTGCCGACGGACAGTTCGTTATCGCCCTGATTATTGTGACGACGCAGTAGGGCGCGAATGCGCGCGTTCAGCTCTTCCAGCGCAAACGGCTTAACCAGGTAGTCATCCGCGCCGGTATCCAGGCCGCTGATGCGGTCATCCACTGTATCGCGGGCGGTGAGGATCAGCACCGGCTGGCTGAACTTCTCCCGTCGCATGCGCGCCAGGAAGTGCAGACCGTCTTCATCCGGCAGGCCGAGGTCGAGAACCACCAGGCTGTAGTGGTTGCTGGCCAGAGAGAGGGCGGCTTCGTGGGCGGTTGATACGCCGTCGCAAACGTAGCCCTCGCTTTGCATCGCCAGAATTAACCCTTGTAACAGGAGCGCATCGTCTTCAATGACTAAAATTTTCATCGGCCTGCCTCTCTACATGGCGTTAAAATATCGTCTGTTGCCTGGTACTCGCGGGTGCTGACCCCGAGCAGACCGAGCAGGGTGGAGAAAAGATTATCCTGCGAATACGCTTGCGTTTTCGCTTTTTGCTGCAAACACTGGCTGGACACGCCATAGCGCTGTTGATAATCCGCTGACAGCCACAGCAGCATCGGGACGTGTTTTTGCGTCTCCGGGGCGATGGACCACGGTAGCCCGTGTAAATACACCCCATCCTCGCCAAGCGACTCGCCGTGATCCGAGAGATACACCAGGCTGGTGGTAAATTTATCCTGCTTTGACTGCAGTAATTTTATCGCTTTGTCGACCACATAATCGACATACAAAATCGTATTATCGTAGGTATTGGTGAGCTGCTGCTGGGTGCAACTCTGAATCTCGTTGGTGTCGCAGGTGGGCGTAAACTGTTTAAACTGCGCCGGATAACGATTGTAGTAGGTTGGGCCGTGGCTGCCGATAGTGTGCAGAACGATAATCCCGTCCTGCTGCAGATTATCGATATAGTTCTCCAGGTTATGGAACAGCACCTCATCGTAGCATTCTCCGTCGATGCACTGGCCGCTAAGCTTGAGATCGGTGACGTTCTGGTGCGGTACCCGGTCGCAGGCTCCTTTACAGCCGCCGTCGTTATCATTCCACTGAACCTGAATTCCAGCGCGCTGCAGGATATCCAGCACGCCTTCCTGATGGTGCGCCAGCTCTTCATCATAGTGGGCGCGCGGCATATTAGAGAACATGCACGGTACAGAAACCGCGGTCGCAGTGCCGCAGGACGTGGTGTCGGGGAAATAGATAACATTATCCTGTTTCAGGCGCGGGTTGGTCTCGCGGGCGTAGCCGTTCAGGGAAAAGTTTGCCGCCCTTGAGGTTTCGCCTAACACCACGATAGTCAGGTTTTTCCGCGGTCCGCTGCGCATCTCCGGCTTCTGAACCGCGTCTTCGCCAATTTTGACCAGCGGAAGATTATCCATCCTGTTATGCGCATACCAGGAGTTCACGGCCACAATGCTGTTTGACGGGCTCAGGGACTTAACCAGCTCTTTGTTATTGCGAAACAGCGAGGCGTAATCTTTATAGAAAAATGCCGCGACCAGAATAATCAGCAGCGCTGAAACCACGATGCTCAACAGCCTTACCGCCACGCTGCGCCACAGGGTTGCCGGTTTGCGGATTTTAACCCACCAGGCCACGACCACCGCCAGAATGCCGGAGAGTCCCAGGATCAGGACCATTTTTCCGGAGAGTAGCGCAAAGCTTTCGGCGGGAGTGGTATCGAGAATATTGGTGATCATCGCCCGATCGATAACCACGCCAAAGGTCCAGATAAAATACTGGGCCGAGGCGCTAAGCAGAATAAACAGGCTGATAACGAGGCGGTCAAGCTTAAGAAATGACGCTAGCGTGGTGATGATATTCATCACGCTGATAGCCACTATCGGCATACTGAGGAACACCAGCCAGTTATGCAGGCCGTTGACCGGCAGCAGGGTAAACGCCTGGCGATAGAAAGCGATGTTCAGCGCCAGGCCAATATAGCAGGCGAACAGAATCAAATAGACCGTACGGTTAAGCATTGGCCGACGTAAAGAAAATAACGACATAGCGAAGTCCACATTAAGAGATGTTCGCTATGCTGCCCGTTTTTTTTTAAGACAACCTTAAGATTTTAAGCCTGCCTGTTTTTGTCGCGAGGATAAGGCCGCGTTGAGGATTAGCCTAAGGCCTGAATCGCTTTATCCAGCGCGCGGCGCAACAGCTGGCGATCGTGACGATAGGGCACATCGCTGGCGTCCAGCGGCGTCTGAATGACGACCCGATCCTTAATCCCTGCGATATCGGCTTTCGGGCCGACAACCAGCGCGTCAATCACCCGTTTACCAATCTGCTGCTCCATAATGGCGACCCTGTCCGCCAGCGTCAGGCTGGCTGCCGGGCTATGCTCTTTGCCGAGGTTATCGATAAACACCATTGGCGCGGGCGTGCGGCGCAGCGCCTTCGCCATCTCATCAAGCAGCAGAATCGGCATCAGGCTGGTATAGAAGCTGCCGGGGCCAATCAGGATTAAATCGGCTTCGGCGATGGCTTCTATCGCTTCACGGGTGGTGGGCACCGGCGGGGAGAGCATAAGCTCGCGCGGCACGCTGGCAAGCTGATCGATATTCACTTCACCGTAAACTTCGTGCCCTTCATGGTCGATGGCCATAAGATCGACCGGTTGTTCCGACATCGGGATCAGAAACGCGTCGACCTTAAGAAGATTCCTGATCAAATTGATCGCTTCAAGCGGGCGCACGCTCAGGTGATCCAGTGCCTTAAGCATCAAATTGCCGAGGTTATGCCCGGAAAGCTCGCCGTTGCCGCTAAAACGGTACTCAAACATCGCCGAGGCCACGCTGGGTTCGGCGATGAGCTGATTAATACAGTTGCGCATATCGCCCCAGGCGATGCCGCCTTCCGCGCGACGAATGCGCCCCGTAGAGCCGCCGTTATCGGTCGTGGTGACGATGCCGGTGAGGCGTGAACCGAGCGAAGAGAGGGATGACATTACCCGGCCCAGCCCGTGCCCGCCGCCGAGTGCCACCACGCGATCCAGATCGGCGAAAGTGCGATTGCGCATAAAAATCCCTTATAACCATTTATCGGGCTCACAGTAACCGATCTACCCCTAAAAGACGATGGGCTGAATCTGACAAACTGACCGACATCAATGCAAAAGCGTGGTTTTTAGCTATTCTGTAGCGAAAATACGCGATCGTATCGATATGTACATGATTATATAACGAAACTGGAAATGGCATAACCGTTATTAAAGCGCTACTATTCGGCGTAACCCACTAACACTCTAGCCTCTGTGCCTGTGTCGAAAGATATGGTGCTTTGGCCGTGACAACTTTGGTTGCCACCAGGGCGCGAAAAGAAATGACCGCGTCTCCCGTATTTGGAAAGGTGTCTATGGCTTCACAGCTTACCGATGCATTTGCGCGGAAGTTTTACTATCTGCGTTTATCAATTACCGACGTATGCAACTTTCGTTGTACCTACTGTCTTCCCGATGGCTATAAGCCCGGCGCCGTCACCAATAAAGGCTTTCTCAGCGTTGATGAAGTTCGCCGCGTGACGCGCGCGTTCTCCGCCCTGGGGACGGAAAAGGTGCGCCTGACCGGCGGCGAACCCTCGCTGCGTCGCGATTTTACCGACATCATCGCCGCGGTGCGGGAAAACCCTTCTATTCGCCAGATTGCGGTCACCACCAACGGCTACCGGCTGGCGCGCGACGTTGAAAGCTGGCGCGATGCCGGGCTGACGGCGATTAACGTCAGCGTGGATAGCCTCGATGCGCGTCAGTTTCACGCCATCACCGGCCAGGACAAGTTTCATCAGGTGATGGACGGCATCGATGCCGCATTTGCCGCTGGCTTCGAAAAAGTGAAGGTCAATACCGTGCTGATGCGCGACGTTAACCATCACCAGCTCGACACTTTTCTAGCGTGGATCCAGCTGCGCCGCATTCAGCTGCGTTTTATTGAATTGATGGAAACCGGCGAAGGCAGCGATCTGTTCCGCCGTCATCATATCTCGGGCATGGTGCTGCGCGATGAGCTGCTGCGTCGCGGCTGGATCCATCAGATCCGCCAGCGTAGCGACGGCCCGGCGCAGGTGTTTTGCCATCCGGATTATGCCGGGGAAATCGGTCTGATTATGCCTTATGAAAAAGACTTCTGCGCTACCTGTAACCGTCTGCGCGTCTCTTCCGTGGGTAAATTGCACCTGTGCCTGTTCGGCGAAGGCGGCGTCGATCTGCGCGATCTGCTCGCCGATGAGCAGCAGCAGCCGGCGCTGGAGGCGCGCATATCCGAGGCGTTAACGCACAAAAAACAGACCCACTTCCTGCATCAGGGCAACACCGGTATTACCCAGAACCTGTCCTATATTGGCGGATAATTCATTTTAAGGAGCGATCAGATGAGCCAGGCCAGCGCTGAGTTTATCCCGACCCGTATTGCTATTCTCACCGTCTCCAGCCGACGTGGCGAAGAGGACGACACCTCCGGACACTGGCTGCGCGACGCGGCTGAGGAGGCGGGGCACGTCATCGTCGATAAGGCGATTGTGAAAGAGAACCGCTACGCCATTCGCGCCCAGGTGTCGGCGTGGATTGCCGGCGATGAAGTGCAGGTGGTGCTGATTACCGGCGGCACCGGTTTTACCGACGGCGACCAGGCGCCGGAAGCGCTGCTGCCGCTGTTTGACCGCGAAGTGGAAGGTTTCGGCGAGGTGTTCCGCATGCTCTCCTTCGAAGAGATCGGCACCTCGACCCTGCAGTCCCGCGCCGTTGCCGGGGTGGCGAACCGCACGCTGATTTTTGCGATGCCCGGCTCAACCAAAGCCTGTCGTACCGCATGGGACAATATTATTGCGCCGCAGCTCGATGCGCGCACGCGCCCGTGCAACTTTATCTCTCATCTTAAGAAGTAATTTATGACGCAGCTGACCCATATTAACGCCGCCGGCGAAGCGCACATGGTCGATGTCTCAGGGAAAGCGGAGACGGTTCGCGAAGCGCGCGCCGAGGCCTATGTTGAAATGCAGGCCACGACGCTGGCGATGATTATCGACGGTAGCCATCACAAAGGCGATATCTTTGCCACTGCGCGCATTGCAGGGATCCAGGCGGCAAAACGCACCTGGGAGCTGATTCCGCTTTGCCATCCGCTGATGCTGAGCAAAGTCGAAGTCAATCTGCAGGCACAGCCCGAACATAACCGGGTGCGTATCGAATCCCTGTGCCGTCTGACCGGGAAAACCGGCGTTGAGATGGAAGCCCTGACCGCCGCTTCCGTCGCCGCGCTGACGATTTACGATATGTGCAAAGCGGTGCAGAAAGATATGGTGATAGGTCCGGTGCGCCTGCTGGCGAAAAGCGGCGGCAAGTCCGGCGATTTCAGAGTGGAAGATAGCCATGATTAAGGTTCTTTTTTTTGCCCAGGTGCGCGAACTGCTCGGCACCGACTCCCTGACGCTCGATCCGCAAGGCCTGACCACGGTTGAAGCCGTTCGCCAGCAGCTGATCGCCCGCGGCGACCGCTGGGCGCTGGCGCTGGAGGAGGGCAAGCTGCTGGCGGCGGTAAACCAGACGCTGACGACGTTTGATCACCCGCTGGCGGCCGGTGATGAAGTGGCGTTTTTCCCGCCGGTTACCGGGGGATAACATGACGCAGACGCGTATTATCGTCAGCCATGACCGCTTTAAGGTCGGCGACGAATACCCCTGGCTGGCCGAGCGCGATGAAGACGGCGCGGTAGTGACGTTTACCGGCAAGGTCCGCAACCACAACCTTGGCGACAGCGTCAAAGCGCTGACCCTTGAGCACTATCCGGGGATGACGGAAAAGTCGCTGGCGGAGATTGTGGAACAGGCGCGCGAGCGCTGGCCGCTGGGCCGGGTGACGGTGATTCACCGTATCGGCGAGATGTGGCCCGGGGAGGAGATTGTCTTTGTCGGCGTCACCAGCGCCCACCGCGGTAGCGCGTTTGCGGCGGGGGAGTTTATTATGGATTACCTGAAGACCCGCGCGCCGTTCTGGAAGCGGGAGGCGACGCCGGAAGGCGAGCGCTGGGTCGATGCGCGAGATAGCGACCGTGAAGCGGCAGAACGCTGGTAGTGTGGTACGCTTAGAAGATAAATTTCGTTAATCAGGAGACAGTCATGGATAGATATCCTCGTTCCGGGGCGATCGTACAGGGTCGCAGCGGACTTCAAACTTATATGGCGCAGGTGTACGGCTGGATGACGGTCGGGCTGCTGCTCACGGCGTTTATCGCGTGGTTTGCGGCCAACACCCCTGCGGTGATGATGTTTGTCTTTTCCAGCAAAATAACCTTTTTCGGCCTGATCATCGCCCAGCTGGGGCTGGTATTCGTGCTCTCCGGCATGGTGCAGCGGCTGAGCGCGGGAATGGCGACCACCCTGTTTATGCTCTATTCGGCGCTAACCGGGCTCACCTTATCCAGTATATTCCTCGTCTATACCTACTCATCGATCGCCAGTACCTTCGTGGTGGCAGGCGGGATGTTTGGCGTGATGAGCCTTTACGGCTATACCACTAAACGCGACCTGAGCGGCTTCGGCAATATGCTGTTTATGGCGCTTATCGGTATCCTGCTGGCGTCGCTGGTTAACTTCTGGCTGAAGAGCGAAGCGCTGATGTGGGCGGTGACCTACATCGGGGTGATCGTCTTCGTCGGCCTGACCGCCTATGACACCCAGAAGCTGAAAAACATCGGCGAGCAGATTGACGTTCGCGATGCGTCAACGCTGCGCAAATACTCGATTCTTGGGGCGCTGACGCTGTATCTGGACTTTATCAACCTGTTCCTGATGCTGCTGCGCATTTTCGGCAACCGTCGTTAACTCGTTCCCGGATCTCAGACGGTGGTAAACCTGTAGCCCCGGTCAGCATCCGCGACCGGGGCTTTTTGACTACTCGCCCGCCAGCTTGCGCTGGTTTTTCTCCCGCAGATGCTTCGCCCGGCTCTCCAGAATCAGGTAGCCGATGGTTGCCAGCAGCAGCGGCAGGAAGTAGTACAGGGCGCGATAGGCAAGCAGGGCGGCAATAATCGCGCCGCGCGAAGTCTCTTCCCCGGAAAGCATGGCGATAAATACCGCCTCAAGCACGCCAATGCCTGCCGGAATATGCACGATAACCCCCGCAATGCTGCTGACCAGCAGCACGCCGAGCACGAGAAAATAGTCCACCTGCGGGCCCAGCAGCAGCCAGATAATCGCCCCCATCGCCATCCAGTTCAGGCTGGAAACCGCCATCTGCAATATCGCGAAGCGCCAGGACGGCAGCACCAGCCGCTGGCCTTTTATCGTCAGATGGCGCTTTTTAGCAAAGGCGCAGGCCCACAGGTAAAACGCGGAAATCAACAGTAAAACGACGCCCAGAATTTGCAGCGACGACTGGCTGATATACCAGCGCTCGGGCACCTTCACCATGCCGGAGCTAAAAATAATGCCGCCGAGCAGAATATAGCCCAGCCAGTTGGTGGTAATGCTCAGGGAAAAAATTCGGGTAATGGTTGCGCCGCTCAGGCCGAGGCGCGAGTAGAGCCGATAGCGCATACCAATCCCACCCACCCAGGTGCTGAGCGTCAGGTTAAAGGCGTAGCAGATAAACGACACCAGCATCACCTGGCGTTTCGCCAGCTTGTGGCCGCAGTAAGCGCGCCCCAGCAGGTCGTAGCAGCCATAGATCAGGTAGCTGGCGATAACCAACCCGATGGCGCTGAGCAGCGCCGTACGGTTGTAATCGCGAATGACCTTCCACACGTCCTGCCAGTCGATTTTTTGCGCATAGACCACCAGCAGAACGACGACGGCGATAAAAAAGAGCACCGTCAGGATTTTTTTCGCCATCCGCCAGCAAGGGTGAGATTTCGCCATCAGGATTTCACCTCCTGGTTTTCCGGGTCCACGCGGTCCTGGGTTTCTATTTCTGGCTGTACCGGGGGCTGAACCCGCGACAGCAGCGGCGTATGGGCCGGTAGCCATCCGACCCAGGCAGGGAAGTGGCGCAGGAAGTGGAACGCCAGCACGCTAATACCGAGCCGCCACCAGGTTCGTTTCGACAAAATGCGCTTATCGACCTCGCGGCAGTCGTTAAGGATTAAGCCATTGAGATTATCGCGTAGCGTCTGGTTAAACTCGCGGTCGTGAATCACCAGGTTGGCTTCCAGATTCAGCGACAGGCTCAGGGGGTCGAGGTTGCTGGAGCCCACCGTGGCCCAGTGATCGTCCGCCAGCGCCACTTTGCCGTGCAGCGGACGGCGGCGATATTCGAAAATCTGCACGCCGCCTTTTACCAGATAGTGGTAGAGCAGGCGCGCGCCGAATTTGACAATCGGAATATCCGGCTCACCCTGAACGATGAGTTTAACGCGTACGCCGCGGCGGGCAGCGTTGCGCATAGCGTGCAGCAGCCGATAGCCGGGGAAAAAGTAGGCGTTAGCGATAATCACTTCCCGGCGGGCGCTGGTCAGCATCTTCAGATAGTGACGCTCAATATCATCGCGATGATCCTGATTATCCCGCCAGATAAACAGCGCCTGCGCCTCGCCGGGGTTGCGGTTGATTTCAGGCTTATGCCGACGCCGCTGCCACCAGCGTCGGGTCGCTTCGCTGGTGGGGAGGTTTTCGAGTTCAAATTGCAGAATATCGAGCACCACCGGCCCTTCGACCTGTACGGCGTAATCCTGTTTGGCCTCCGGACCGTAATCGGTCATGTGCTCGGCGGAGTAGTTAATGCCGCCGACAAAGGCGGTAACGTCGTCGATCACCACGATTTTGCGATGCATACGGCGAAATAAATTAGTGCGCATGCCGAGCAGGCGCGGGCGCGGATCGTAATAGCGAAAAATCACGCCAGCCGACGTCAGCTCGCCCACAAAGCTTTCGCTTAAATCCGGCGAGCCGTAGCCGTCCAGTAAGACCTCGACGCGCACGCCGCGCTGGGCCGCTTTTAACAGAACGGCCTGGAGCTGTTTGCCGACGTCATCTTCAAACCAGATAAAAGACTCAAGGATCACCCGCTGCTGCGCGCGGCCGATGGCGGCAAACAGCGCCGGATAATAGTTATCGCCATTTTCTAATAGCCGAATGCGGTTTCCTTCCTGCCAGCTGCATTTCACAGATGTATCTCCACGCTAAGCGGTGCATGATCGGACAGATGACGCCACTGTTTTAACGCCAGCGCTCTGGGCTGGCTGGCGTGGGCGTTTTTTACGTAGATGCGGTCAAGTCGCAGCAGCGGAAAGCTGACCGGGAAAGTGCGCGCCGGGCGCCCTCTGGCGCGGGTAAAAATCTCCTCCAGCCCGGCCTGGGCTTTAAGCTGGCGGTTCGCCTGCTGCCGCCAGTCGTTAAAATCACCGGCTACCACCACCGGTTCGCCCGCGGGTAAACCGTTCACCCAGTCCGCCAGCATCGTCAGCTGGGCCTGGCGTTGATGAGCGCGTAGTCCCAGGTGCACGCAGAATAAATGGATAGCGATGCCGCTTTCCGGCGGGACGATGCGGCAGTAGAGCAGGCCGCGCTTTTCGCTGTTGCCGACCGACACATCGAGATTTTGATAATGTTCGATGGGGAAGCGAGAGAGGACCGCGTTGCCGTGATGCCCTTCCGGGTAAACGGCGTTACGACCGTAGGCATAATCGCTCCACATGGTATCGGCCAGAAACTCATAGTGGGTGGTATCCGGCCAGTTTTCGATATGCAGCGGATGAATTTCGTGCGCCCCCATCACCTCCTGCAGGCAAACAATGTCGGCGCTGACGCTGCGCACCGCTTCGCGTAATTCGGGCAAAATAAAGCGGCGATTGAACGCAGTAAACCCTTTATGGGTGTTAATTGTCAGCACGTTTAACGAAAATCGCGGCATTTGTTTGTCCTTATTTCTCTGGGCAATGTCACTTTCCTGTAGGAAATAGTGTAGTAGAGGTCACAAAAAGATGCGGTGATACGGAATTTTCCGTAAAGTGCGGTACTCTGAGTAGCAGAGAAAAATCCTTCAGGAGAGAAGCCATGAAGTGGCAACAACGTGTACGCGTCGCAACGGGTCTTAGTTGCTGGCAGATTATGTTGCATCTACTGGTCGTGGCAGTACTGGTGATGGGTTGGATGAGCGGCGCGCTGGTGCGCGTCGGATTAGGTTTGTGCGTGCTGTACGGCGTCACGTTAGTGTCGATGCTGTTTTTGCAGCGCCATCACGATGAGCGCTGGCGCGACGTCGGTGATTTCCTTGAGGAACTCACCACCACCTGGTACTTCGGTACCGCGGTGATCGTGCTGTGGCTGCTGTCGCGCGTGTTGCACAATAACCTGCTGCTGGCCCTCGCCGGGCTGGCAATACTGGCCGGTCCGGCGGTGGTTTCACTGCTGGCGAAAGATAAAAACAGATACGCTAAATCGTTCGGGCTACAACAAGGCGGCAACGCAGCGAATCCCCAGAAGCATAGATAACTATGTGGCTGGGGGAGCAAGGCGAGCCAGCACAGTTGTGGTTTGAACGATGACGAGTATTACGCGATCTTTCTTCGGAACATCGCATACGCCGCCGAGCCGGTGGTGGCCGCTATGACCAGTAGCGGCCACAAACTTCCCCACACGATTTCCAGACTCGCATCCTTCAAATAGATCTGCTTGGTGATATCGGTGAAATGACGAATCGGGTTCACCCACGTCAGGTTTTGTAGCCATACCGGCATATTTTCCACCGGCGAAACGTAGCCGGAGAGTAAAATCGCCGGCATCATAAAGACGAATACGCCGATAAACGCCTGCTGCTGCGTGGAGCACAGCGACGAAATCAGCAGTCCGAATCCTACCAGCGACAGACCGTAAACGATCATCGTGAAGTAAAACAGCAGCAGTGAGCCAGCGAAGGGAATCTGATAGGCCCAGATACCGATCCCCAGCACGATGGTCGCCTGCAGGGTGGCGACAATCAGCGCCGGGACCGCTTTACCGATAAAGATCTGCCAGGTTGCCAGCGGCGAGACCAGCAGCTGGTCGAGCGTCCCCTGTTCGCGCTCGCGGGCAACGGAGAGCGAGGTGACGATCATTACGCCGATGGTGGTGATCATGGCGATCAGCGACGGCACCACGAACCATTTGTAATCGAGATTCGGGTTATACCAGTTGCGTACCACCAGTTCGCTATTGTTCGGTTTGGCTTTGCCTTCCAGCAGGTCCTGCTGATAGCTTTTGACGATCTGCTGGAGGTAGTTGGCGGCAATTTGCGCGCTGTTGGAGTTGCGCCCGTCCAGCAGCAGCTGGAGCGGGGCGGTCTGGTTGGTGTCGAGGTTGCGCGAAAAATCCGCCGGGAAACGCACGACCAATAGCGCTTTTTGTTCATCGATGGTCGGTCTTATTTCCTGAGGGCTTTTCAGTAACAGCACGTGGGTGAAGGCTTTGGCGCGGGCAAAGCGCTGGGTCAGCTCCACGGCGTGCTTGCCGTTGTCTTCGTTATAGATGGCGATGGTGGCGTTCGTTACCTCCAGCGTGGCGGCAAAGGGGAACAGCAGCACCTGAATGAGCACCGGCATAATCAAAATCGCCCGCGTCTGCGGTTCACGCAACAGCGACTGTAGCTCTTTGCGGATTAACGTCCATAAGCGATGAAACATCTTATATTCTCTCTTTATACTGCTTTGTATTCCCGGACTGCGCTTATCCTGGCTACCCAATCTGGCAGAAACGGTGGCCCGGGTAAGACGTTAGCCGCAACCCGGGGAGCACGCAGGCAAATTAGTCCAGACGCCGTTTGGTTTTCAGCCACGTCAGGCCGATAAACATCACCGCCGAAGCGATTAAAAACATCACGTTCACCAGCAGCACCACCGGGATGTTGCCCGCCAGAAACAGGCTTTGCAGGGTGCTGACAAAATAGCGCGCCGGGATCACGTAGGTCACCGCGCGGATTATCGCCGGCATGCTGTCTATCTGAAAAATAAACCCGGACAGCATAATTGAAGGCAGGAATGCGGCATTCAGCGCCACCTGCGCGGCGTTAAACTGGTTGCGGGTAATGGTGGAAATCAGCAGCCCCATTCCCAGGGTGCTCAGCAAAAACAGGCTGGTGATAAAAAACAGAATCACCAGCGAACCGCGAAAGGGCACGCCGAGAATAAACACCGCCACCAGCATACACAGCAGCATCGCCAGCATGCCGAGGAAATAGTAGGGGATCAGCTTGCACAGCAGCAGCTCGGCGCGGGTAATCTCGGTCGACAGCAGCGCCTCCATGGTGCCGCGCTCCCACTCGCGGGCCACCACCAGCGAGGTCAGGATCGCGCCGACCACCGTCATAATGATGGTAATCGCGCCGGGGATAATAAAATGCTGGCTGATCGCGGCCGGGTTAAACCAGTAGCGCGTCTGCACGTCGATTAGCGGCTCGAAGGTTTCGCCGCGATCTTCCGCCCGCTGCTGCTGCCAGATTTGCCAGATGCCTTCGACGTAGCCCTGGGCGAAGTTAGCGGTATTCGGTTCGCTGCCGTCGGTGATGAGCTGGATCGGCGCATCGTCGCCGGGGCGGGCCATCTTCTGGTCGAAGTCCACCGGCAGAGTTACCAGGGCGCGAATGCGTCCGGCCTGCATCATCTGCACCAGTTCCTGGCGGTTATCGCTGATGGTGGCGTCGATATAAGGGGAGCCGGTCATGGTATGGACAAAATCCAGCGCCTCTTCGCTCTGCTGCTCCAGCAGCACGCCCACCCGCAGCTTGCTGGAGTCGAGGTTAATCCCGTAGCCAAAGATAAACAGCAGCAGCAGGGGGATGACCACCGCAATCAGCCAGCTGCTGGGGTCGCGGACAATCTGCCGCGTCTCTTTCACGCACAGGGCGCGTACGCGCCGCCACGATAGCAGTTTACCGCTCACCGGCGTTCTCCTTATCCCAGTCGTGAATGAGGGTGATAAACGCCTGCTCCATCGTTGGATCAGGCTGTTCATCATCCGCCGCCAGCGCCTTCAGATCGTCCGGCGTGCCGCTGGCGATCAGTTTGCCGCGATAGACCAGGCCGATACGATCGCAATACTCCGCTTCATCCATAAAGTGGGTAGTGACCATCACCGTCACGCCTTTATCCACCATGCTGTTGATATGCAGCCAGAATTCGCGGCGGGTGAGGGGATCGACCCCGGAAGTGGGTTCATCAAGAAACAGGATATCCGGCTCGTGCATCAGCGAGCAGGCCAGCGCCAGGCGCTGCTTATAGCCGAGCGGCAGGTCGTCGGCAGCCTGCCGGGCGATGCTTTTCAGGCCAAACGCCTCGCTCATGCTGGCGATTTTGTCGTTCTGCGCCCGTCCGCGCAGGCCGTAGACGCCGGAGAAGAAGCGCAGGTTCTGCTCAACGGAAAGGTTGCCGTAGAGCGAGAACTTCTGCGCCATATAGCCCAGATGCTGACGCGCCTTGCCGGAGCTGACTTTCAGGTCCATGCCCAGCACCAGCGCTTTCCCGGAGGTGGGGACCAGCAGGCCGCACATCATCTTAAACGTCGTGGACTTTCCCGCGCCGTTAGGCCCGAGGAGGCCGAAAATCTCCCCGCGTTTGACCTGAAAATCGACGTGGTCGGTGGCGGCAAAATCGCCGAATTTCTTGGTCAGGGTCTGCGCTTCAATCACCGTGTCCTCATGGGAGCCTTCCACGGTGTGGATAATGTTGCCCAGCGGCGATTCGGCAGTCCCGGCGCCGCCCAGCAGGTCGATAAAGGCATCCTCGAAGCGCGGCGCGGTTTCGGCGACCTCCAGCGGCGGCATATCGCCAGCCTTCTGTACATCGCTGATGCTGGCCTCTTTTTTAAGGATCAGGCGTACCGATTTACCCTGAATCACGCCATCGCTGACCTGCGGCAGCTTCAGCGTACGCTGGAGGAGGCGGCGGTTATTCTCCCGGGCGCTGGAAACCAAAAAGCTGCGTCCGGCCATGGTCTGCGTCAGCTCTTTTGGCGCCCCCTGGTAGAGCAGCTGGCCCTCGTTCATCAACAGAACGTCCCGGCACTGCTCGGCCTCATCAAGATAAGAGGTGCTCCAGAGGATCAGCATTCCGTCGCCCGCCAGTTCGTGCACCATCTGCCACAGTTCGCGGCGGGAGATAGGGTCGACGCCGACGCCGGGTTCGTCCAGCAGCAGGACTCTCGGTTCGCCGACGAGGGTGCAGGCCAGGCCAAGTTTCTGCTTCATGCCGCCGGAAAGCTTGCCCGCCAGCCGGCCGGTAAAGGGGCCGAGGGAGGTAAATTCCAGCAGCCTGGCGAAGGTTTTTTCCCGCGCCTCGCCGGTCACGCTGCGCAGATCGGCGTAGAGCGTCAGGTTTTCCATCACCGTCAGATCTTCATACAGGCCGAATTTCTGCGGCATATAGCCGAGCACCGCATGCAGGGCGCTGTCGTCGGCAATCGGGTCGAAGCCGATCACTTTTGCGCTGCCTGCGTCGGGCTTCAGCAGCCCGGCGAGCATGCGCATCAGGGTGGTTTTTCCGGCGCCATCCGGGCCCACCAGACCGGTCACATAGCCGGAGTGAATGGTGCAGTCCAGCGGCGCGACGGCCGGGCGATCCAAGCCGGCAAAGCGCCGGGTCAGGCCGCTCAGCGTAATCACGTCCTCGCTCATTGGCCGTTTCCGTGACTGAAGGTGACGGTGACCGGCATCCCCTGGCGCAGCGCGTCGTCGGCATCGGTGACCACAATACGCAGGCGATAAACCAGATCGGTGCGCAGGTCCGGCGTTTCCACGGTTTTCGGCGTGAATTCAGCGGTAGGGGAGACGAAGCCGATTTTGCCGCGGTAGGGTTTATCCGGGCGACTATCGGTGTAAAGCAGCACTTCGCGACCCGGCTGGGCCTGACCGAGGTTTTTTTCATCGATATAGGCGCGCACCCACACCGGATGGGTTAACGATAACGTCATCACCGTGCCGCCAGCGCTGAGCATGCTGCCCGGCTCGACGGCGCGGGTCATCAGCGTCCCGTCGGACGGCGAGGTCAGCGTGGTATCGTGCAGATCCAGCTTCGCCTGCGCCAGCGCGGCCTGCGCCTGTTCAAGGCTGGCTTTGGCCTGGGCGATTTCCTGCGGACGATTACCGGCGCGGTACTGGCGCAGCTTATCCTGCGCGGACTTCAGCGTCGCCTGGGCCTGATCGCGCGATGAGCGGGCGTTTTCCAGGTCGTTAGCGGAGATGGCGCTGCTTTTGCGCAGCCCCAGCTGGCGCTGGTAAAAATTCTGCGCATAGTCGTAAGCGGCCTGCGCCTGGTTGACCGCGGCGGCGGCCTGGGCGATCTCTTCCGAGCGATACCCCGCCATCATCAGGTCGTACTGCGCCTGGGCGGTGGAAACGTTGGCCTGAGCCTGCTGCAGGGCATTCTCGTAGGGCGCGCGGTCCAGCTCGCCCAGGGTCTGCCCGGCTTTAATCGCATCGCCCTCGTCGACGCTGAGCGACGCCAGCCGCCCGCCCACGCGGAAGCTGAGGTTGACGGTACGAATATCCACGTTGCCATACAGCGTGAGCGCTTTCTGCTTGCTGCTCTGGTACCACCACCAGCCTCCGCCAATGACAGCGGCCAGCAGGAGAAGCAGCACAACGACGATGAGCGGTTTTTTCATGACTCCAGACTCCTTTGCGATAATCCTTCCAGAACGAAATCAATATGGCAGGTGATAACCTCAATAATTTGCGCGGTTTTGTCCCGATCGAACTCAGCCCAGCCCGCGCGGCGCAGCACCGTTTCCCTACCAAGGCGAAAAGCGAGAACTTCGCCCAGCAGCGCGTGGGTGTGGAGGACCATTTCCGTGCTGTCAGGGTTAAGGCCGGTATAGGCGGCGATTAAGCGGGTCAGGTAGCAGTGTAGCGGAGCAATCACCTGATCGTGGATGAGCCGGTAGGCCGGCGTTGGTGACAGCTGCTCGCGGGAGATAAATTTGCTCAAATTGACGGTGTCGTCCTGGGTCAGCAGCAAAATCATATTCTGGCAGGCGCCCAGTATCAGGGTGCGCATGGCGGCTTTATCCGGAACAGGCTCAGCGCACAGCGCTTCCGCCGCCTGCGCGTGGGGGCGGAAATTGTGCTCGATAAAATCGGCAATCCACTGGGCGCAGGCGAGATAGAGATCGTCCTTGGAACCAAAATAGTAGGTAATGGCGGCGATATTCTGCCCGGCCTGGGCGGCAATATCGCGGGTTGTGGCGTGCAGGCCGTATTCGCCAAACTGGGCGATTGCGGCGGCGATAAGCTGGCTTTTCGCCTGCTCGCCCTTACTGGTCGTAGGAGTGGTTGTCATCGCGCGAGAAAAGTTAATCAATCGATTGATTAACTCTAGGCGCAGGTTGGCGGTTTGTCCACCGTTTGCTGCTAGATATGAAACCCTTCGCGACTCAGCTCTTCGGCAACCCAGGCAAAGAAGATCTTCACTTTCTCTTTTTGTTCATTCGGGTGCGGTAAAACGAAGTGATGCGCGTTAACCGGCATGCTGACGTCGCGGGTAAAGACGGGTTCCAGGTGGCGTTGGCTCACGCTCTGCCCGGCCAGCAAATTACTCTCAAGAATAATCCCCATTCCCATCCGGGCAGCCTCAATACTCATATAGGAGCGGTCAAAATTAAAAATAAAGTTTTTATTCCAGCCGCGAACCTTATGCCACGACAGCCAGTTGCTCCAGCCGATCAGCGTGCTATCGGAATGAATAAGGTCGCAGGCCAGCAGGTCTTCAATGGACTGAACGTCGCGGCCGGCTAAATAAGTCGATGAGCTAAAGGGGAGCACGCGTTCATTTTTTATGGTCTTGACCACCAGGGTTGGCCACTGTGAGAGCCCGTGGCGAATATCGATATCAATATTATCGCGTGAGAACTGGATGCTTTCATAAGAGCAGGTCAGGCTAATTTTAAGCTCCGGCCAGGCCTGGCGAAATTTATTCAGACGGGGCATCAGCCACAATAATCCAAAGCTCGGCGCGGAATGAATCCGTAAATAATCCTGGTGGATATCATTAATCACCTGGTTAGTGGCCTGACCAATAATATTTAACGCCCCGGAAACCTCTTTAAGGTATTTTTCGCCAATTGTGGTTAATACCATCCCTTTACTGCTACGGGAAAATATTTTTTTTCCCAGATACTGTTCCAGGCTGGCTATCTGATGACTTACCGCGGAGGCCGTAATATTAAGATTCTCTGCCGCCAGGTTCAGGCTTCCGGTATCAGCCACTTCAATAAAGGCCTGAATATTACGTAAGGATGGCATCGGCAAGCTTTTATTCTGCAGCGGCTGGTTCATGATTTCCTCCGGCGGGGGGAATAACGCAAGGCGGTTTTTTTACTCAGAAAGAAGGACGTCCAGCCGTTATCCCAGAAAATGATGGTCAGCATAGCACAGCCGGAAAATAAGTGATGGCGCAATCCGTGATGAAGTTAACAGTTTTAAATGCACAACTCTCGAAAAAAATAATTGACAGGAATTTGAGTGCAGTCACGAAGCAAATTTTTCTCACGCGCAATTGAGCTTTTTTGAATACCCTTTCTTTTTGGGATTGTTATATTGCAACTACAGGCCTGATAACAGGGCGCGATGCGGTAAGGGTCGCGACAAAAAACATAAAAAAATAAAGAGGATACCCTATGTCACGTATAGATACTGTTGTCTGTACTGACGCCAGAAAAACAAAATATCGTTTCGTGGTTTTGACGATGATTTTCCTGGTGTATGCCATAAATTACGCCGACAGAACGAATATCGGTGCGGTACTGCCGTTCATTATTGACGAGTTTCATATCAACAACTTTGAGGCCGGGGCCATCGCCAGCATGTTTTTCCTCGGCTATGCGGTAAGCCAGATTCCGGCCGGTTTTTTTATTGCCAGACGCGGCACCCGGGGACTGGTCTCGCTGTCTATTTTCGGCTTTTCCGCTTTTACCTGGCTGATGGGCACCGTGAGCTCGGTGTTTGGCCTGAAGATGGTGCGACTGGGGCTGGGGCTTAGCGAAGGGCCGTGCCCGGTGGGGCTGGCTTCAACCATTAATAACTGGTTCCCGCCGAAAGAGAAGGCCACGGCAACGGGCGTCTACATCGCCGCCACCATGTTTGCGCCGATAATCGTACCGCCGCTGGCGGTGTGGATCGCGGTTACCTGGGGCTGGCGATGGGTCTTTTTCTCCTTTGCGATACCGGGGATTGTGGCGGCGGTCGCGTGGTACCTGTTGGTTAAGTCAACGCCCGCGGAAAGCGGATTTGTTTCGCAACGCGAACTGGAAGAGATTAATGCCGGGCGTGAAACCGATAAAAACGCCGTCCGCGAAAATATATTAATTGCCGACCGCTTCACCTGGCTGGATAAAATTATTCGGGTGAAAAAGATGGCGCCTATCGATACGGCGAAAGGATTATTTACCTCGAAAAATATTCTTGGTGACTGTCTGGCCTATTTTATGATGGTCAGCGTGCTGTACGGGTTATTAACGTGGATCCCGCTGTATTTAGTGAAAGAGCGCGGTTTTGACGTGATGAGTATGGGCTTCGTGGCGAGTATGCCGTGCATCGGCGGCTTTATTGGCGCGATTGGTGGAGGCTGGATCTCGGATAAAGTGTTAGGCCGCCGGCGTAAACCCACCATGATGTTCACCGCGATTTCAACCGTGGTCATGATGCTCATTATGCTGAACATTCCAGCAAGCACCTTGGCGGTATGTATTGGATTATTCTTTGTCGGTTTTTGTTTGAATATTGGCTGGCCGGCTTTTACCGCCTACGGAATGGCCGTTTCGGACAGTAAAACCTATCCGATTGCCTCTTCTATTATTAATAGCGGCGGCAACCTTGGCGGCTTTGTCGCCCCGATGGCCGCCGGTTTTTTACTTGATCAGACCGGCAGCTTTAATTCTGTATTCACCTATTTTGGTATCTGCGCCGCAATAGGTCTGGTGGTGATTCTTTTCCTCGATGAGCCACAATAACGGCAATATTTCTGTTAATTAATATGACGTCATGTCATGGAGTGAAAATATGTTATTAAAAGATAAAGTCGCCATTATTACTGGCGCGGCCTCCGCACGCGGTTTGGGTTTTGCCACCGCCAAATTATTTGCCGAGAACGGCGCCAGCGTGGTCATTATCGACCTCAATGGCGAAGCCAGCAAAGCCGCTGCGGCGGCCCTGGGCGAAGGCCATCTTGGTCTGGCAGCGAACGTCGCCGATGAAGTTCAGGTGCAGGCGGCAATCGAACAGATTCTGGCGAAATATGGCCGAGTCGATGTGCTGGTGAATAACGCCGGCATTACCCAGCCGCTGAAGCTGATGGAAATTAAGCGCGCCAACTATGACGCGGTGCTGGACGTCAGCCTGCGCGGCACGCTGCTGATGTCGCAGGCGGTTATTCCGGCGATGCGGGCGCAAAAATCGGGCAGCATTGTCTGTATCTCATTGGTTTCCGCCCAGCGCGGCGGCGGTATCTTCGGCGGCCCGCACTACAGCGCGGCAAAAGCCGGTGTGCTCGGCCTGGCGCGGGCGATGGCGCGCGAGCTTGGCCCGGATAACGTCCGCGTAAACTGCATCACGCCGGGGCTGATTCAGACCGATATTACCGCCGGCAAGCTGACCGACGACATGACGGCCAATATCCTCGCCGGGATCCCGATGAACCGTCTGGGCGATGCGGTGGATATCGCGCGCGCCGCCCTGTTCCTCGGCAGCGATCTCTCTTCCTACTCGACCGGTATCACCCTGGACGTGAACGGCGGCATGTTAATCCACTAAGCGAGGCAATCAGATGAAGATGACAGAAACACAACAAGTTGCCGCGGCGGCGTGGCGTATCCGTCGCTATGCCCTGCAAATGGGCGAAGTCCAGGGGCAGGGCTATATCGGCCAGGCATTAGGCTATGCGGATGTGCTGGCCACCGCCTTCAGCCACGCGATGCGCTACCGTCCGGCAGATCCACAGTGGGAAGGGCGTGACCGTTTTCTGCTCTCTCACGGTCATTACGCCATCGCCTATTATGCGGCGCTGCTGGAATCGGGAATTATCCCGGAAGAGGAGCTGGAGACCTACGGTTCCGACGACAGCCGCCTGCCGATGTCGGGCATGGCGACCTATACGCCTGGAATGGAGATGTCCGGTGGCTCGCTGGGGCAGGGGCTCTCCATCGCCGTCGGGATGGCGCTCGGTCTGAAGAAGAAGGGCAGCGCATCCTGGGTTTTTAACTCTATGTCGGATGGGGAGCTGGACGAAGGTTCAACCTGGGAAGCGGCGATGTCGGCGGCCCACTACGGCCTGACTAATCTGATTAACCTCGTTGACGTGAACAAACAGCAGGCGGACGGCGATTCGCGCAAAATTCTCGGCTTTGAGCCGCTGCATGAAAAATGGGCCGCCTTCGGCTGGTACGTGCAGCGCGTGGACGGTAACGATCTGGCGGCGGTGGTGGCCGCCTTTGATAACGCGAAAAATCATGCGGGCAACCAGCCGCGGGTCATTTTATGCGACACGCTGATGGGCAAAGGGGTGCCGTTCCTTGAAACCCGCGATAAGAACCATTTTATCCGCGTCGATGCCGACGAATGGCAAAAAGCGATTGCGGTGCTGGACGCCAACAAACCGGAAGGAGTGCTGTAATGAGCCAGAGTAAACCACGCTTAAAAACGTCGGCGATGATCGCCTCCATTGCTGATGAAGGTCAGGCGACCGTTTCCGCGCCGTTTGGCGTCGCGCTCTCGAAGCTGGCGGCCCAGCGCCCGGAAATCGTCGGTATGACCGCGGACCTGTCAAAGTATACCGATCTACATATTTTCGCCCAGGCCTTTCCGGATCGCTTCTTCCAGATGGGAATGGCGGAGCAGCTGCTGATGGGGGCCGCCGGGGGAATGGCGAAGGAGGGATTTATTCCCTTCGCCACCACCTATGCCGCTTTTGCCACCCGTCGCGCCTATGATTTTATCCATCAGGTGATTGCCGAAGAGCATCTGAACGTGAAGATCTGCGCGGCGCTGCCGGGCCTGACCACCGGCTACGGGCCGAGCCATCAGGCAACGGAAGATCTGGCGATTATGCGCGGCATTCCCGGCATGGTCATCGTCGATCCCTGCGATGCGCTGGAGATAGAGCAGGCGGTACCGGCGATTGCCGACCACGACGGTCCGGTATATATGCGTCTATTGCGCGGTAAGGTGCCGCTGGTGCTCGATAAATATGATTATCAGTTTGAGCTGGGCAAGGCGAAGCTGCTGGAGGACGGTAACGATGTACTGATTATCTCTTCCGGGCTGATGACCATGCGCGCCCTCGAGGCGGTTGAAAAACTTCGGGCCGATAATATCAGCGCGGCGGTGCTGCATGTCCCCACCATCAAACCGCTTGATGAAAAAACGATCGTTGCGCAGGCTTCGAAGCCCGGCCGTCTGGTGGTGACCGCGGAAAACCACACGTCGGTCGGCGGGCTGGGGGAGGCGGTTGCCGCGCTGCTGATGCGTAAAGGCGTACGCTGCGAGCTGGATACCGTCGGTTTGCCTGACGAATTCCTGCTGGCCGGCGCGCTTCCGACGCTGCACGACCGCTACGGCATCTCCACCGCGAAGATGGTCGAAAAAATTAAGTATCGCCTGCGTTAATCGCTTTCGCCGCCGCGTTCTGCGGCGGCGTTTCTCCGCTTTTGTTCGCGGTTTCCCCGTCGAGGCATTAAACGGGCTATTTCGGGGACGCCTGGCGCGAAGCGCCATCGCCGCTTCTCATCGACAGGACGGGGAACAGTGGTTTGTTAGCCGGAGGATTCTTTTCGGCAGATTTTATGCGGTTCGTCACAAAATCTGCTAGACTGCGCAGCTTCATGGCATTGTGGTTTTTGCCATCTCTTTCGCAATAATCTCCCTGAAAACTACGCCTGTGACGGGCCGGGGCGGTTCGGAGTTGTTATGTCTTTTGATTCCCTTGGCCTGAATCCTGAAATCCTGCGCGCCGTCGCTGAGCAGGGCTACGTTGAGCCAACCCCAATTCAGCAGCAGGCTATCCCGGCAGTATTACAGGGGCGCGATCTGATGGCCAGCGCTCAGACCGGTACCGGCAAAACGGCGGGATTTACGCTGCCGCTGCTTCAGCATCTGATCCAAAAGGAGCCGCATGCTAAAGGGCGTCGCCCGGTGCGTGCGCTGATCCTGACCCCAACGCGCGAGCTGGCGGCGCAGATTGGCGAGAACGTCCGGGATTACAGCAAATACCTCAACGTTCGCTCGCTGGTGGTGTTCGGCGGCGTGAGCATTAATCCGCAGATGATGAAGCTGCGCAGCGGCGTCGATATCCTGGTGGCAACGCCGGGTCGTCTGCTGGATCTTGAACATCAGAACGCCGTGAGCCTCGACAAAGTCGAAGTGCTGGTGCTGGACGAAGCCGACCGTATGCTGGATATGGGCTTTATTCACGATATTCGCCGGGTGCTGGCGAAGCTGCCGGCCAGACGTCAGAACCTGCTGTTCTCCGCAACCTTCTCCGATGACATTAAATCGCTGGCGGAAAAGCTGCTGCATAACCCGCTGGAGATCGAAGTCGCCCGCCGCAACACCGCCTCTGAGCAGGTGAGCCAGCTGGTGCATTTTGTCGATAAAAAGCGCAAACGCGAGCTGCTGTCGCAGATGATCGGTGAAGGTAACTGGCAGCAGGTGCTGGTCTTTACCCGCACCAAGCACGGCGCAAACCATCTGGCGGAACAGCTCAATAAAGACGGCATCCGCAGCGCCGCTATTCACGGCAACAAGAGCCAGGGCGCGCGTACCCGCGCATTGGCTGACTTTAAATCCGGCGGCATTCGCGTACTGGTGGCCACCGATATCGCCGCGCGCGGTCTGGATATTGAAGAGCTGCCGCACGTGGTGAACTACGAGCTGCCAAACGTACCGGAAGACTATGTGCACCGTATCGGTCGTACCGGGCGCGCCGCGGCAACGGGTGAAGCGCTGTCGCTGGTTTGCGTTGATGAACATAAACTGCTGCATGATATCGAACGCTTGCTGAAAAAAGAGATCCCGCGTATTGCCCTGGCGGGCTACGAGCCGGATCCATCGATTAAAGCCGAGCCGATTCAGAACGGTCGTCAGCAGCAGCGCGGCGGCGGTCGCGGTGGCCAGAGTCAGGGCCGCGGTGGCCAGGGGCAAGGTCGCGGTCAGCAGTCCGCTCCGCGTCGTACCGATGGCGAAGCGTCGAAAGCGCGAACTCAGGACGGTAAGCCTCCTCGCCGTCGTCGCCCGCGTAAACCCGCCGCGGCGGAGTAACACTATCCCGTCACTCCTGTGGCGAGTGTCGCAATCGCGCGGCTAAGCCACTGATGGGTTGTCCGGGTAAGACTCCTTACCCGGACGCGCTTCGCTCAGCATAACCTCGAGCGTGATTCCAGTTTGCTCAGAAAGACGTTCCTTCCGACGGCTAAAAAATGGCACAATAGTGGCTGTTTATACAGTATTCAGGTTTTCTCATGGCTTTGACCGCAGCGCTGAAAGCGCAAATCGCCGCCTGGTATAAGGCGCTTCAGGAACAAATCCCTGACTTTATTCCCCGTCCTCCGCAGCGGCAGATGATTGCCGATGTGGCGAAGACGCTCGCCGGGGAAGAGGGGCGACATCTGGCGATAGAAGCCCCGACCGGCGTCGGCAAAACCTTGTCATACCTGATTCCCGGCATCGCCATTGCCCGTGAAGAACAAAAAACGCTGGTGGTCAGTACCGCCAACGTTGCTCTGCAGGACCAAATCTACAGTAAAGACCTGCCGCTGCTGCGCAAAATCATTCCCGACCTGCGATTTACCGCCGCCTTTGGCCGCGGGCGCTACGTCTGCCCGCGTAACCTGGCCGCGCTTGCCAGCACCGAGCCAACGCAGCAGGATTTACTGGCCTTTCTTGATGACGAACTCACGCCTAACAACCAGGCGGAACAGAAGCTGTGCGCGACGCTGAAAGCGGACCTTGATAGCTACAAATGGGACGGCCTGCGCGATCATACCGATAAAAATGTGGATGATTCATTATGGAGCCGCCTGAGCACCGATAAAGCCAGCTGCCTGAACCGCAACTGCCACTATTATCGCGAATGTCCGTTTTTTGTCGCCCGCCGGGAAATCCAGGAAGCAGAAGTGGTGGTGGCGAACCATGCGCTGGTGATGGCGGCGATGGAAAGCGAAGCGGTGCTGCCGGAACCGAAGCATCTGCTGCTGGTGCTGGATGAAGGCCACCATCTTCCGGAGGTGGCCCGCGATGCGCTGGAAATGAGCGCGGAAATCACCGCCCCCTGGTACCGCCTGCAGCTGGATCTTTTTACGAAGCTGGTCGCGACCTGCATGGAGCAGTTTCGCCCTAAAACCACGCCGCCGCTGGCGAATCCCGAGCGTCTGAATGGGCATTGCGAGGAGCTCTATGAGCTTATCTCCTCCCTGAATAATATCCTCAATCTGTACATGCCGGCCGGGCAGGAGGCGGAGCACCGCTTCCCGATGGGGGAGCTGCCGCAGGAAGTGATGGAGATTTGCCAGCGGCTGGCGAAGCTCACCGAAACGCTGCGCGGTCTGGCGGAGCTGTTCCTTAACGATCTGGGCGAAAAAACCGGCAGTCACGACGTGGTGCGTTTGCACCGGGTTCTGCTGCAGATGAACCGAGCGCTGGGGATGTTTGAAAGCCAAAGTAAACTGTGGCGGCTGGCATCGCTGGCGCAGTCCTCCGGCGCGCCGGTGACCAAATGGGTCACCCGCGACCTGCGGGATGGCCAGATGCATATCTGGTTCCACTGCGTGGGGATCCGCGTCAGCGATCAGCTGGAGAGGCTGCTGTGGCGCAGCGTCCCGCATATCGTCGTTACCTCTGCGACGCTACGCTCGCTTAATAGCTTTTCGCGTCTGCAGGAGATGAGCGGGCTGAAAGAGAAAGCGGGAGACCGCTTTGTGGCGCTGGATTCGCCCTTTAATCACGTCGAACAGGGTAAAATCGTCATTCCGCAGATGCATTATGAACCTCTTATCGATAACGAAGAGCAGCATATTGCCGAGATGGCCGCCTATTTCCGGGAACAGGTTGAGAGCAAAAAGCATCTCGGCATGCTGGTACTCTTCGCCAGCGGAAGAGCGATGCAGCGGTTTCTCGAACAGGTTACCGATCTGCGCCTGCTGCTGCTGGTTCAGGGGGATAAGCCTCGCTACCGGCTGGTCGAGCTGCATCGTAAACGCGTTGAAGGCGGCGAGCGCAGCGTACTGGTTGGGCTGCAATCCTTCGCGGAAGGCCTGGATTTAAAAGGCGAACTGTTAAGCCAGGTGCATATCCACAAGATCGCTTTCCCGCCGATTGACAGCCCGGTGGTGATCACCGAAGGCGAATGGCTCAAAAGCCTCAACCGCTATCCGTTCGAAGTTCAGAGCCTGCCCAGCGCGTCATTCAACCTGATTCAACAGGTTGGCCGCCTGATCCGTAGCCATAGCTGCTGGGGAGAGGTGGTAATTTATGATAAACGCCTGTTGACCAAAAACTACGGTAAGCGTTTATTGAATGCATTACCCATATTTCCGATAGAGCAGCCAGCCGTCCCTGAGGTTATAGTAAAAACTAAAACAAAACAGACGCGTCGCAAACGGCGTTAGCGGTGCAATGTCGACGCGGTGAGACGCTCAGAGGAGCCTGCAATGGACTACAGCAAGATCGTTAAAGAAGTCGGGCGCGGAAAAAACCACGCTCGCGACCTGGACGTGGAAACGGCCCGCGCGCTCTACTCGCGGATGCTTAACGGCGAGGTGCCTGACCTTGAGCTCGGCGGCATTCTTATTGCCCTGCGCATCAAGGGCGAAGGTGAAGCGGAGATGAAGGGCTTCTATGAAGCGATGCAGGAGCACACCATTAAGCTGACGCCGCCGGTCGGCAAGCCGATGCCGATTGTGATCCCCAGCTATAACGGCGCGCGTAAACAGGCTAACCTGACGCCGCTGCTGGCCGTCCTGCTGCATAAGCTCGGCTTCCCGGTTATCGTTCACGGCGTGAGCCACGATCCCACCCGCGTGCTGACGGAAACCATTTTTGACCTGATGGGGATCCCGGCAACGCTTCACGCGGGCCAGGCACAGGCGCGGTTAGATAGTCACCAGCCGGTTTACGTTCCGGTCGGCGTATTTTGTCCGCCGCTGGAAAAACAGCTGGCGATGCGCTGGCGCATGGGCGTGCGTAACAGCGCACACACCCTGGCCAAGCTGGCGACGCCGTTTGCCGAAGATGCGGCGCTGCGCCTGTCGAGCGTTTCGCATCCTGAGTACGTCGGTCGGGTCGCGAAATTTTTTGCCGGGATCGGCGGCCGGGCGCTGCTGATGCACGGTACCGAAGGCGAGGTTTACGCTAACCCGCAGCGCTGCCCGCAGATTAGCCTGATTGATGAGACCGGTACGCGGGTGGTTAACGAGCGTCAGGATGGCGCCGCTGCGCAGGCAGTCGCTCTGCCGGAGTCAAAAGATCCCGAAGTGACCGCGCGCTGGATCGAGCGCTGTATGGTCGGGAGCGAACCGCTGCCGTCATCGTTGAAAATTCAGCTGGCCTGCTGTCTTTTGGCCACCGGCGTGGTCTTGTCTCTGGAGCAGGGGCTGGCGAAGGTGGCTGAGAGCTGGTAACCCTATCGCAGGATCGCAGGCAAAAAAAAGCCCGTCCAGTGGCATGGACGGGCAAGGCAAGGGTATTAAAGGATCTTACAGGGTTAAAACAGTGGCATTACAGGGTGTTGCTGTTGCTACAGGGATAACTGACGATTATTTATAGATAACCGCAGTACCGCTCAGTTTGTTGTTGCTGTTAGCGGAGGTAATGCTATAGCCGGTTGCACCAGCGGCCTCGGCTTTTTCAGCCAGTTTAGCTTCCAGTCCATCCAGCGTCGTCGCGCCTTCAGCGGAAACCACACCAATTTTGTTCATGCTCTCTGCCTGAGCCGATGTCACCGGCTGAGCGGCGAACGCGCCGAAAGACAGAGCGGAAAGGGCGATAGCGGCGGCAGCATATTTGATGTTTTTCATAGTTAATCTCTCGCAGGTTGTTCTGTATAGGGGACGATGTTCCGTCGATGTGATAAGTATCACGGTTTTTAGCGGGAGATAAAATCGAAGGAAATTAACAGTCTTCATCTAATTTTTTGAATGATTATTAATTTATTGAATATTAATAAATTATTTTAGCCGGCGGCGGCGAAACAGGTCGGGGCGGCGAACGGGAGGCTGGAAGGGCACATTTTGCCACGCCGTTTGCCAAAAAACGTGCGCGAAAAGATAACGCGATGTGCGTAATGAACGGTAAATATTGGTCAGCGAAGCTGGCTATCCTTGGAGCCTCTGCGATTATATCCTGAAAATGTATTGTTATGTAAATCTTTCTCCTGTTGGCATTTTACGCAGTATTTCACCCCCGCCACCGCCCGTCGGCGCGCCTCAGGAATCGGCTCTCCGCATTCTTCACAAAATTTGTTGCTTTCCCCCGATGACAGTTCGTTTCGCGCCCGAGCTATCGCGTCGTTGATGGTGCTGTCGATCTGTTCCTGCACCGCGTCATCATTCGCCCAGCCTGATGCCATAGTTCACCTCGCTATCTCGCCTCTCTTTAGTATAGAGAATATGGGGATAAAAAATGACCAGACAAGGCTCAGATCTCTGACCATTCGCGCAGCAGGTTATGGTACAGATTAAGCAGAGACAGGACTTCGTCACTTTCGCCGTGGCGGCTTTTTAATTTCTGAATATTGCCATCCAGTTCAAACAGCATACTGCGGCGTTTATCGTCGCGAATCATTGACTGAACCCACAAGAACGAGGCGACGCGAACGCCTGAGGTCACCGGGGTGACGCAGTGCAGGCTGCTTGAAGGATAGAGCACCAGGTCCCCGGCAGGGAGCTTAACCGAATGCTGTCCGTAGGTATCGTTCACGACCAGCTCACCGCCTTCGTAGCTCTCCGGGGGGCTTAAAAAGAGCGTGGCGGAAAGATCGGTACGCATCCAGCCTCCCTGCGCCTGGCTGCGCACCGCGCCGTCGACGTGGAAACCATAAGTTTCGCTCTGCTGATAACGATTAAACAGCGGGCTGGAAATCGCTTTCGGCAGCGCGGCGGCAAAAAACAGCGAGCTGCGATTCAGCGCCGCCAGTACGTTGCCCTGAAGTTCGCCGTAAAGATTGCTGTGGGTATCAACCTGCTGGTTATTTTTGACCTGGGCGCCCAGATCGCCGGTCGTCACGCGCCCGTCGACCCATTCCGCCTGCTGCAGCTGAGCGATAAAATCGTCCACTTCCTGAGAGCTGAGAACGGTGGGAATATGATACATCATCGTTTTATCTCCGGAGAAAACGGGGCGCAGCCGCCCCGGGGTGGATCAGAAGTGCATATTGGCGGTGAGCACGAAGGTCCGCGGTTCGCCCGGGTGATAACGGTAGCCGCTCTTGTTAATCGAGGCGACATAGTCGGTATCAAACAGGTTGTAGACGTTCAGCTGCAGGTCGAGATTACGGTTAATGCGATAGCCGACTTTGGCATCAGCCACCCAGTAGCCTTCGATATAGGAAGGCGTGCCGACCGCACCGTCGCTGCCGCGATGCATGCTGCCGACGTATCGCGCGCCGGCGCCGACGGCGATCGCATCGGTGGCCTGATACTGGCTCCAGAGGGTAAACGCGTGCTCTGGCGTATACGGCAGCGCGCTGGTGCCATCCTGGGCGGTATTCGCGCCTTCACGAACGCTGGCGTGCTGTTGGGTATAGCCGCCAATAACCTGCCAGTCGGGCGTGATATTACCGGCCAGAGAGATCTCATAGCCTTCAACGCGCTTCTTACCGTACTGCGAATAGCTGCCGTCGTCGTTCTGCTCGACTTCGTTTTCAATATCGGTGCGGAAGAGGGCTGCGGTCAGCAGCAGTCGCTTATCCATCAGCTCCCACTTGGTGCCGACTTCGCTGGTTTTGGCCTTCTGCGGTTTAAAGTCGGTTCGGTTGGCGCTGCTGCCGGTGCCGCTTTGCGCGAGGGTGAAGTTGCTCCCTCCCGGCGGCTGCTGGGAGACGGCGTAGTTGACGTAGAGGTTGCCGTTATCGGTCAGGTGGTACAGCGCGCCGGCCTTCCAGTTAACCAGGTTACCGCTGGTTGAGGTATCGACGGTGGTGACGGGGGTATTTTTCGCGACTCCGGTCGGGCAGGCGATGGCGCCGCGTCCGGTACCGCCGCACAGGCTGGCGCTATCGTATTTGGTCTGGTAGTTATCCAGACGGATCCCGCCGTTAAGTTCGACGTCCTGGGTTATCTGCAGCGTATCGAAAGCATAGACGCCGAAGGTATCCGTCTGTCCGTTAGCGTTGGCGCCGCTGCGGTTCAGGCCGCCGATGGAGATATCGCTGTTCGGATGATAAATATTCACCGCCGGAGGCGTGAGCGGATATACCCCGTAGTTGGTCTGGGTTTCGCGGGTAAATTCCACACCGGTGCTGACGTCATGACCGATGGCCCCGGTATAGAACGTCGACGTCAGGTTAGTCTGGTTGGTCAGGATCTTGTTGCTAATGTCTTTGGTATTCGCCAGGCGCGACCAGGTCCAGGTGCCGACATCGTTGGGGTTTGGCTGAGTGATGTTTGACGCGCCGCCCATCACCGCAGTCATCAGGTAATCCTGCTTCACGCGAGACCAGCGGGTGGTGTTGCGAATCGTCGTCGTGTCGCTCAGGTCGTGCTCGAAGCGCATCGTCACGGTATCGGTTGTGGAATCATCGTAGTCGGAGTCGGTGCCGTAGAAGTTGCTGGTGGCGACCTTGCCGGAGTGATTCAGCGCCGAGGTGCTGGCTCCAGGGGCGGAATAGCCCGGCAGACCGATGGTGGGAATGCCGCCGTCGGGCGTGTTGTGCTGGGTTACGTGCAGATAGTTAAGATACAGGCGGTTGTCGGTGCCGAGGCCAAATGCGGCCGATGGCGCGACGCCGTAACGCTCGTTTTTCACCTTGTCCCGGCCCGCATCGTGGGTTTTCTCGCCCATCAGATTCAGACGCACCGCGCTGGTTTCGCCAATGGCCTCGTTAATATCCAGGGTGCCGCGTCGGAACCAGGCGCTGCCCGCGCTGGCGGAGGCGTCGATGCCGGAATCGAGGCGCGGCTGTTTGCTGATCATATTGATTGAACCGGTCGGCGCGCTGCGTCCGTAGTCGGAGCCTGAAGGTCCCTTGATGACTTCGATCTGCTCGGTATTAAAAGTATCGCGGCTGACGCTGCCGATATCGCGGATGCCGTCGACGTAAATGCTGTTGGAAGTGTCCGCCCCGCGCATGTAAATCGCGTCGCCGGTCGTCGAGTTGCCGTTTTCGCCGGCAAAGAAAGCGCCGACGCCGGGAACGTTTTTCAGCGCGTCGGTGAGGTTAGTGACGCCCTGGTCCTTCATCACCTGCTCAGAGACCACGCTAACCGTCCGCGTTGTGTCGGCGATCGGGCGTGAAAATTTAGGATCGGCGGAGCGGGTCGGCGCGTACAGCGATGGCGTCTGCGCTTCGACCACCAGCGTTTCGCCGCTATTTTTTTCAGTGCTATCCGCGGCAAGCAGCTGGCCGGTCGGGGAAAGACTCAGGCATAAGCCGGTGAAGAGAGTGAGCGAGTGAAAACTGCTGAACGGCAAATTGTTATTTTTTTCCATATCAATAAGTGACTTATAATTTTAATTAGGCCATAACGACCGCAGACGAAGCGTTGCTTCGCCCCGACCACTGCAGGTGATTTTTTACAAAAGCAATGAGTTTGATAATGATTGTGATAATCATTATCAAACAACACGCGAATTTCTATCACTCATTTATAAAAAAATAAATACATTTATTTACATTGGCTGCATTTTTTCTACATAAAGGCGCGCCGGGCAGGCGAGGTTGTCGCGGGAAATGGCATTCAGCTACCCGGCCTGGAAAACGGCGCTAGTACAGGCCGGGTGGGAGGGTTAGCGGGCGTCCGGACGAACGAGGTCAAAGCGCAGGCTTTCATCAATGCCATAATAGGCGCTGGGGCCTCCGGCGCGCAGAATCGGCTGGGCTTTGGCGGTCTGGTAAATTCCGTCTTCCAGCAGCGATTCATCGATATGCACCGCCACCACTTCGCCCAGCACCAGCCAGGTGTCAACCGCTCGTCCTTCTGCGGTTGTTAACTGGATGCATTGTGAAAGGCGACACTCGAAGTTTACCGGGCTTTCGGCGACCCGCGGCGCGCTGACGATGCGGCTGGGAGCGGCAGTCAGCCCGGCGCGGATGAATTCATCTTCATTATGGGGAAGGGTGGCGGAGGTTTCGTTCATCGCGACCGCCAGAGGCCGGGTGGCCAGATTCCAGACGAACTCTTTAGTCTCAGCGATATTCTGTACGCTATCTTTCCAGCCGCTGCTGGCAAAACCAATAATCGGCGGCCGATAGTTAAAGCAGTTGAAAAAACTGTACGGCGCGAGGTTACGCTGGCCGCTGTTATCAAGGGAGGCTATCCAGCCGATGGGGCGCGGCCCGATAATGGCGTTAAGCGGGTCGTGCGGCAGCCCGTGTCCGTGCGAAGGTTGGTAGAAATACATACGACACCCGTGACAAAAAAAGAGATAACCAGACTCACTTATTTACCGCGCCGCCGTCAACGGGTATCTTACGCGGCTGTTCAAAGGAGATTGCCATGAAAGCCCAGAAACCGGGGTTACACCCGCGTAACCGTCACCAACAACGCTACGACCTGCCCGCGCTGTGCCAGGCCCACCCTGAGCTCCAGGGCTTTATCACCCTTAACCCGGTGGGTGAGCAGACCATCGACTTTGCCAATCCGCTGGCGGTGAAGGCGCTGAATAAAGCGCTGCTGGCGCACTTCTACGCGGTGAAACACTGGGATATTCCCGACGGCTTTCTCTGCCCGCCGGTGCCGGGCAGGGCGGACTACATCCATCATCTCGCCGATCTGCTGGCGCTGGATAGCGGGACGATCCCGGCCAACGCCAGCATTCTCGATATTGGCGTTGGCGCAAACTGCATCTATCCGCTCATTGGCGTGCACGAGTACGGCTGGCGTTTTACCGGCAGCGAAGTGAACGCCGACGCGTTCGCCAGCGCCCAGGCTATCGTCAACGGCAATCCCGGCCTTACTCGCCAGATCCGCCTGCGTCGTCAAAAAGACGCCAAAGCGATTCTGACCGGCATTATTCATAAAAATGAGACCTACGACGCGACCCTGTGCAACCCGCCGTTCCATGATTCCGCCGCCACCGCGCAGGCGGGCGGTGAGCGTAAACGTCGCAACCTGGGACTGGGCGAGGAGAGCGTGCTGAACTTTGGCGGCCAGCAGCAGGAGCTGTGGTGCGAAGGGGGCGAGGTTGCGTTTATTACGCAGATGATTGCGGAGAGCCAGCAGTTTGGCCGTCAGGTGAAGTGGTTTACCTCCCTGGTTTCTCGCGGCGACAATTTGCCGCCGCTCTACCGTGCGCTGACCGACGTCGGCGCGGTGAAAGTAGTGAAAAAAGAGATGGCCCAGGGAAATAAGCAGAGCCGCTTTATCGCCTGGACCTTTATGGACGAAGCCAAACGTCGCCGCGCTTTATAACGTGGGCTCGGCGGGTGCCGGCGGTCCCGCCGGTGCCGGCATCGGCAGAACCTGGTAAGTTTGTACCGGCGCCCGCACGCCCGCGAGGTCAAAATGCCTTTTCACCTGAGTGTCGAGGGCGAACCTTACCGTCCACTGCTTCAACGGCAGGGTGGTAAAGGTGACGCGCAGGGTGAAGGCAGTATTGCTTAAGCCCACCAATCCTGCGAAAGAGGGCTCGCCAATGATCAGCCCGCGAATCTCTTCCTGCGCCATCACTTCCGCGACCGCGTCTTTCAGCGCCTGGTTGGCCTTATCCAGATCCTCCTGTCGATCAACGTCATAGTTGGCCACCACCGAGCCGATCCCGCGCACGAAGTTGGCGAAGGTGGTTATCGAAGACCACGGAATAATGTGATAAGCGCCAGTATCCTGGCGTACGCCGACGGAGCGAATCGACATGCGTTCTACCGTCCCGGTTAACGGCCCGATGGTCACCAGATCGCCGGTATTCATGCCGTTCTCAAACTGGATGAAAATCCCGGTAATAATATCTTTAACCAGGGTTTGCGCGCCGAACGAAATCGCAAGGCCCAGCGCGCCGGCGCCGGCCAGCAGCGGGGCAATGTTCACGCCCACTTCCGAAAGCAGGATCATGATAGTAATGGTGCTAATGACCACTGCCAGCGCGTTGCGAAACAGCGTCAGCAGCGTTCGGGCGCGGGCGCTGGGCAGCGGGCGGCCGTGAATATCCGATGCCAGCCGGTTCTCAATCAGGCTGGCGAGCAGCGTCCAGCCAATTGCCGAGAAGAAGAGGATCAGCGCGATACGAATCAGCACATCGACCGCTTTTTGCCCGCTGCCGTTATGCATCCACTGCCAAAAATCGAACAGCCCCCACGCGCTGAGCAGCAGCATGATCGCCACGCAGACCGTCAGGATACGCGCGGCTTTCAGCGACGCGGAGATCCAGCCGTTCAGCCGTTTTTGCAGTTCGGGGTAGTTGCGCTGGGTTTCCGGCGACAGGGTGATGGTTTTCGCAATCCAGCGCGACAGAATACCGGAGACCAGCGCGGCAGCGCCGATGATGGCCAGGCTGCGCAGCGTCGCGCCCATCATAAATTTCAGGCTGTTGCCGGGGTCGAACAGGGAGAAGAAAAACAGCACGATAAAATAGGCGCAGGCCAGCCAGTGCCAGATCAGCGCAAAGGCGCGGATAAACAGGCTAAAGAAGGCCAGCGAGCGGTCGGCGAGATGGATAAGCCCTTGGGTAATCAATTTCTTATTGTGAAATATCAGGTACAGCGCCCACAGCGTAATGCACAGCATAATCACCACGTTGGCCAGCGCTCCGAACTGTACGTTGACCTGGTTGGAGATAATCGGCACCGCGACGATGAGCCCGTAGCCAATCAGGCTGCTCAGCGCGCTGAGACGCAGGTTCCAGTATTTCGCCGCTTCATCGCTGAGGTTGAACGGGCGTAGCTCCGGGATGCGGGGGCAAAAAATAAGCCGCAGAATGGCCTTGAAAAATTCAATCAGCGCGAAGGCGTTGAGAAACAGGCTTTGTTGAAAGGCGATGGTGGGATTGTTACCGTTCAGGCGGTCGCTTAAAAGCTGGCCCACGAAGAGCGTGAGCGCCAGCAGAAGCAGGTCAAAAATAAACGCGCCGGCGATCGTTGCAGGTAGCTGAAGCCAGTTGCTGCGGTCGCGGTTTTTATGCCGTCCCCAGTGGCCCATTTTGCGATACAGCGGCAGGGCCGCCAGGCGTACCAGCCACCAGAACGCAAAGACCAGGCCCGCCAGCAGCAGGAAATGCCAGGCGGCGTTGGTGAAAGTCTGAGAATTAAACGCTTTGTGCGGAGAGCCGGTGATGTTGCGCCACAGCTGGGAGAAGCGCGAAGAGAGCTGCTCTCCGTATTCGCGGCTGATGTGGGTTACGTTCTCCAGCACCGTGGTCTCGTCTTTTATTTCCGGCGGCGTCAGCTTCGGCGTACTGTCCGGCGGCGGCGTGGCGGCGGCTTTCCGCAGCTGCTCGATAAGCTCCTGACGGGCGTCGGCGTTTTCAAGCACGTCGGCCAGCGCGCCGTAGGCCGCTTTCTTCTGCGCCACATCGGGTTCACTGCTGCTGGACGGGTCCGCTGTGGTTGCCGGAACGCCTGGCAGCGTCGCGGCCCATAGCGGAGCGGTGAAGAGTAGGGCAAGCAGTAACAAAATCCGCGGCACAGGCACCTCCATTGCATCTCAAACCAATAAGTATAGAAGATGAGATCCGCAGAGCGAGGTTGGGATGATTCTGGAAAGCGGCTCTCCCGCGAAGGGAGAGCCGGGGGATGTATTTTACCAGCTGTATCGGACGTTGAGGCTGCCGTTAAGGTCGTCGTAATGATTGCTGCCTTTCTGACCCGTCAGCATTCCTGTTACGCTCCACTGATTATTGAGATTCACCTCAATTCCCGCTTTGAGTTCGGCGCGATTTGCCGGTAAATCCATCTGAACGTCAGCATGATTAAATGCAACGGAGATATCATCATTGGTATGCAACCAGTTGACTTCAGCAAAGGGTTGAATGACAGAGGTGCGATTTTTATATAGCTTGCCATCCACGCGCAGACCGAGGCGGGAGGCCCAGCTGCTGCTGCTTTGCCCATCAATTCGCGTTCTTCCTTTGTCGATAACGGTATCAGCAGAATAATTCTGCCAGATGATTTGCGCCTGTGGCGTCAGGCTAATCTGATGTCCCTCTTTCAGAGGGATGTCGTATCGATATCCCGCTTCCAGCGAGGCCGTATGGGTGTGGGAATCATAGTCCGTTGAGCCAATATCCCCGTTTTTCACTGTGTTACTATACATCCCGTACTGGTACCAGCTGTCAATGTATAGCCCTCGGTGCGTTTGGGAATCGGCAAACCAGGTCGAGTAAATGCCTACGTTGTACCCGGAAACGTTGCCGCTGGCTGACAGTTGACTGCCATCCATACCTCGATTACCGGTACTGTCAGTATCGGCATTGATATAGCTGCCCATAATGCCTGTGACCAGGCTTTGTTCACCGTTATCCCAGGCGAGTATGTCCCCGCCTATCTGGATTTGAGAGTAGTTGTTGTTAATATCAACGTTGCCGCTAACGGCCTGGGAATCGGCACGTCCAGCTTTAAACCGCATCCACATATTGCCATTAGCGGTACGAAGCTGACTGCCTTCGCGATCGTAAAGCGTTTGCATTTGCAAATTGCGCACCATCCACTGATTACCAAGATATGCCCCTATATCAGCGCGATATTGATGCGAACCTGATGGGGTGGTATCGCTATGGTTACCCTCATCGGGTTTCACCGGGTCGATATTGCCGTTGTTGCCGTCATCAGGCTTAACCGGGTCGACGCTGCCGTTGTTGCCTTCATCAGGCTTAACCGGGTCGACGTTGCCGTTATTGCCGTCATCAGGCTTAACCGGGTCGACGTTGCCGTTGTTGCCGTCATCAGGTTTAGGATCTACAGGTGTGTTTGATTGCGAGCGTAGATACCAGTCTCCGGTATCCTTGTACAAACGGTATTCATACAAGCCAATTTGGACCTGATTTCCCTGGGTGAAGACACCGTTTGAATTTCCTGAAATATCAATTAATTCAATGCCTTTATTCGTCAATTCACCCTTGCCATCCACGTTAGTGATATACACGGTAGAATTACCGTTTGAATCACCGGAGATCGTCAGTTTATCGGTTAACGAGTTATCGCCACCTAACCGGGTGTTGAAAAAGAGGTTGCCGTTATTACCGGTATAGTCGCCATTGATGATCAGGTTGTTGCCAACCTCTCCGCTTTTGCTCATGGCAAGATTGCCGCTATTAAAGACGTTACCATTAACAATGCCGCTACCGCCGAAACGAGCTGCTGATGCGATGTTAATTTTTTGCTTACTTCCAGCGGAGCCAATTATTCCACTGTTTTCCAGCCATAAGGTGCCCTCTTTAACGTGAGTATCACCGCTGTAGGTATTGGCCGCGGAGAGAATCAACGTACCGTCGCCCAGTTTAGTCAGTGATTTCCCATCCCAGCCGCTGCTATTGGTTGAAGCCAGCGTATTTGTGACATCATCGAGATGATTATTTACTGTAAATTCGCCGTTCGCTGCACTTAGCGTAAAGGTTCCGTGCGCATCGGTTGCGGCATTGTGTTTATCTGCATACCAGGAAAGTGCAGTGACTAACTCATATTGCGCTTTGTTATCAGGATTAATTCGTCCATCTATGGTTAAAAAGTCGGTTTCTTTCGCATCTATTCCGGCAACGGTGAAATTATTGAAGTCTCCGTTGATTTCATTTTCTGCGCTAATAAGCGTAAATGTGTACGGCGTGGTTATTAATGAATTATTAATATTACCGATGCCACTAATATTCAACGCCCCATTAAGGCTGCTGTAGCTTGTGACAATAACCGGTTCACCAACGCTGCGATCCAATTGTATGTTGAGTACGCTGCTGTCGGTGAGCATTAATTTCGCTGCATAAAGAGAACCTGAAGCAGTATTGAGATTAATGATGCCAGCGTTGGTAAGATTGCCGATAGCGGAATCACCGCGAACATTCCAGAGGCTGGTTTTGTCCAGGTCGACCGTGACATTGCTGTTTCCGGCCTGAACGGCACCGCTCAGGGTACTGTCATTTTCGGCACGGAATATAACGTTATTCCAGTTGTTATCATTAACCGTCAGCAGATTTGCAGCACTGACGTTTTGCAGATTATCAACGGTAATATCTGCGGCACCTGCATTGACATAAAATGCACTCCCGTCCTTTGCTGTGGCGGTAACGCTGCCGCCGGTGATATTTAGCGAATTGACCTCATCGTCGTAATAAGCATATGACGAATCCAGATAATAGGCCGCGCTATCGCCAGTTATCTGGCTATTGGTTAATGATGCCGATGCCGAATTCCAGCTTTTGTCCAGTAATACACCAGATGCTCTATTACTGAACACATTTAGATCATCACCCGTAAGTGTTCCTTTGTCACTGATTCTGAGTCCATGGGCATATTTTCCCTGAGTTTCTATCGATATCTGCTTCAATTCAACATCTGAATGGTAAACATCGATTCCGTTAGCATTATTTCCAATGGTTTTAATGCTTCCGCCCGTTACCGTAATATGACTGCCTTCCCGGGAGTATATTCCGGCAGCAATAGAACCTGAGGTTAATATGTCGACATCATTAAGTAATATTTTGGCAAAATATGCATAGGTTGCATGAGCCTCGTTACCTGAGGTTTCCAGGTGAGAATTATTTAGGGTGGTTTGGCTTGTATTGTCAGCTTCTAATCCATAAGCAAATTCACCGTGAGTCAGTACGTTAATATTATCCAGATGGACATTCGCGTTATCCAACGCAATTCCATAGCCACGATCGCCAGACGTGGTCACTTTACTGTTTACTAAGTGAATATCACCACTGTTGGTAAACAGTCCCAAAGCGTTATCACCTTTAGTTGATATATTGACATTGCTGAGTTGCAAAAGAATATTGCTGCTGTTTCTGACTCCATCAGAGTAGTTTCCGCTAGTCTGTATGCTGCTATCACTCATGCTGATATTTCCACGTGAGAATAATCCATAAGACCACTCACCCGAGGTAGATATTGTGACGCTGTTCAGGTTGATTTGGCTATCCACATACCCAGAATAGATACCATTAGCATAATCACCTGTTGTTGTAATACTGCCACCTGTAGTATTGATAGAGCCATTGAAGCTTGCTGACAAGCCGTCAGAATTGTTACCCGAGGTTAAAATCGTCACGTCTTTCAGCGTAACTACGCTGTTGTTATAGGATGTCACTCCATGTGAATATATTCCTGCAGTGGCTACGCTACCGCCTGTCATTGTAACATGAGCGCCTTTGTTGGCTGATAGCGCAGTACTCCAGTCACCTGCCGATGAAACAAATACGTTATCGAGGTCAATGATGCTTTCTGATGAAGATGCAAGGACGCTGGTTGCTGAATATCCTTCAGTGATGATACTGCCGTCCGTCAGCGCAATTTTTCCACCATCATAGGCAATCAGACCGCCAGCCCGGTCCCCTGCTGTCGTAATCGTGACATCATTGAGGGTGGCTATGCTGTTAACATCAGAAGTAGATACTGCAAACGAATTTTCACCTTGGGTAGCGATTGAACCGCCGCTGAGGGATATCTGGGCTCCTGAAACTGCGGTCACCGCCGATGAGCTATTGCCCGCGGTGAGTATTGACCAACCCTGATTATCAAGCGTTAGGCTACTATTGGCTCCGTCAATGTATATGCCATTAGTTTGCGAACCTGAGGTCCTGATCGTGACTACACCCTCGTCACTGATAACAATTTCCTCATTACCCCAACCCCATGCTGAGATTGCAGTTGTTCCTCTGCTATTGGGGTCGTGGTTGCTGGAAAGATAGGTTCCGCTTAATTTATATTCACCAGAATTATAAGTTGTAAAAGTGCGGTCTTCCGCCAGGGCGACGCCAGACACGCATAAAAATGATGCCGCCAGAACGTTGATTCGGGTATGGCTGAGAAGGCGTCCATTACTGCTGGCAAATTCCGGCGCGACGACAAACATATTACGTGTAGCGCTCCAGACGATATTAAAGCTTCGGTTCATAGTTCATCATTCCCTAATAAACGGTGCGGCTAAGAAAAGCTGTTTAGCTATAGAAGCATGATATTTTTACTTTTTATTGTGAAATGATTTTGTTTTTGATGCTCATCACAAAAAGAATATGAATGCTTTTACGTCATGCTGAACTGAAGAGGGGGGAGTCGGTGGAGAATGCAGGAGTGAAAAGTTTATAAAGGGATAATTATTGGCGAAGAGCAGACTTCATATATCCACGGTGTAAATAATAGCTATTCAATGACTCTTGATGTGGATGAGTTTAATAACTCCGGGTTATTATGTTTAATAAGAATAATATCAATTGATCCCTTGCACGTTTGTCTTTCTTAACAGGAGAGGAGACTTTCTCAACGCAGTGATTCTGGAAAGCGGCTCTCCCGCGAAGGGAGAGCCGGGGGGCATCAGGCTACGTGCTGCAAAAACTCGCGCAGGCGCGGGCTGGGCGGGTTATTCACCAGCATCTGCGGATCGCCATCTTCCGCAATGCGCCCTTTATCGATAAAGATCAGGCGCGACGCCACTTTTTCGGCGAAGCCGATTTCGTGGGTAACGATAACCATGGTCATGCCTTCTTCGGCCAGATCCTGCATCACTTTCAGCACTTCATGACGCAGTTCAGGGTCAAGCGCGGAAGTCGGCTCATCAAACAGCATCATTTTAGGTTTAACCGCCAGCGCCCGGGCAATGGCCACGCGCTGCTGCTGTCCGCCTGAAAGTTCAGAAGGGTAGTGGTGCGCACGTTCCGCGAGGCCCACTTTCTCCAGCAGGTCTTTCGCCAGTTTTTCCGCCGCCGCTTTATTGGTACCGCGAACGCGCAGCGGGCCGAACATCACGTTTTCCAGGGCCGTCAGGTGCGGGAACAGATAAAACTGCTGGAATACCATCCCGGCTTCCTGGCGAATCAGCCGCTCGTCAACCTTCGGGTCGTTGACCTTCAGACCGTCGACGATCAAATCGCCGCTGGTAATCTCTTCAAGTTTGTTAATACAGCGCAGCAGGGTCGATTTACCGGAACCGGACGGCCCGATAATCACCACGACTTCGCCCTGGTTGATCTTCAGATCGATATCATGCAGCACCTTGGTTGGGCCAAAATGCTTGGAAACGTTTTTAAATTCAATCACAGGATTTTCATCCTTCTTTCAAGACGACGCAGAACAAAGCTCAGCACCAGGGTGATGATCAGGTAGATAACCGCAACGGCGCTCCAGATCTCCAGCGCGCGGAAGTTACCGGCAATAATTTCCTGGCCCTGACGGGTCAGTTCGGCCACGCCGATGACGATAAACAGCGAGGTATCTTTGATGCTGATAATCCACTGGTTGCCCAGCGGCGGCAGCATACGGCGCAGCGCCAGCGGCAGGATCACATAGCGGATAGTTTCGCGACGAGAAAGGCCCAGCGCGAGGCCGGCTTCCCGGAAGCCTTTATGGATCGACAGCACCGCGCCGCGGGTGATTTCCGCAATATAGGCGCCGGAGTTGATCATAATAGTCACCACCGCCGCCGAGAACGGGTCGATGCGTAAATCGCTAAACGCCATCGGCAGGGCGAAGTAGATGAACATGACCTGCACCACAATCGGGGTGCCGCGGATGATTTCGATAAAGACCAGCGCGATGTGGTTGGCAATCCAGCCGCCGAAACAGCGGGCGAAACCGGCCACCAGACCGATTATCAGACCGCCGACCAGGCCGAGGACCGAAATCCACAGCGTCATTTTGGCGCCTTCCAGTAAAATTGGGATGGCGGGCCAGATGGCACTCCAGTCAAACTGCATAATGTGTTCCTGTTACCGTGTCGAAAACAGAGGAAAACCCCCTGAGAAAACTATTCAGGCCTGCTGACGGGTAGCCCGGAGAGCTCCAGGTCTACCAGACCACAGCAGGCCTGGAAGAGAGTATCGCTAATTATTATTTGGGTTCAGTACCGAACCATTTTTTATAAATTTCGTTGTAAGTGCCGTTCTCACGCAGCGTTTTCAGCGCGCCGTTCACTTTTTCACGCAGCTCGTCGCTGCCTTTCGGGAAGGCGATACCGTAGTTTTGCGCTTCCAGCGAGTCGCCTACCGCTTTGAACTTGCCGTTACCCGCAGTTTTGATGAAGTAAAGGATGTTTGGCGTATCGTGCAGAACCGCATCAGCGCGACCGGTACCCAGTTCCATATAGGCGTTATCGATGTTCGGGAACTGGCGCAGATCTTTGGTTTTGATATTGGCTTTCGCGTAATCAACGGAGCCGGTGCCGCCCTTCACGGCAACCACTTTACCGTTCAGATCTTTGACATCTTTAATATCGTTATTATTCGCGTTAACCATGACCAGCAGGCCGCTTTTGTAGTAGCCGTCAGAGAAGTCGATCGCTTTTTTACGTTCGTCGGTGATGGTGATCCCCGCCAGCGCGAGATCGATGTTTTTGGTCTGCAGCGCCGGAATGATACCGCTGAAGTCCATTGGCTTCAGGGTGTAGTCAAGCTTCAGCTCTTTCGCAATGGCAGCCCACAAGTCAACGTCGAAACCGACATACTTATCGCCCTGTTTAAATTCGAACGGTACAAACGCCGTGTCGGTCGCGACAACCAGTGTTTTATCAGCAGCGTGAGAAGAAACCGCAAAAGCCAGGGTCAGTGCAGCCAGTGAAACTTTAAATACAGACTTCATAGCATTTCCTTTTATATCCACGGGACGATCCCCTGCGAGAACGAGTTGCCTTATGAAAAAATCATGCCACTTTTACAACCTGTTGTTTTATAACAAGCAGTAAGAGTCCTGTTGCACAATTTTGATAACGGATAACGTTAAATGCACCGATATGGGGCGCCGTTTTGGTGCGTCATAAAGGCATCGCATAACAAGAGCATTTTTAACGCAAACCCTGATGTTAAAACAATCTCGGCGTAACGATTGTGTGAGGTGATTATTACAATTGATTTACTTTTGCGCGTATTTTGTACATTCTCATGCACTGAAGTGGTGCGCGGCGGGGAAGTGGAAAGAAAAAAAGCCGCCAGCGTGGCTGACGGCAGTTGGCCTTACTCGATATTGGCTTCGATGAACCACAGGAATTTATCCAGGTCGCGGGAAGCGGCGGTGAAGATATCAGCGGTATCTTCATCTTTGGCTTCATCGATGGCTTTACGCACATCGTTGGCGACGATCGCATAGCGGTCGGCCAGCTCTTTCAGATGGTCCTGGACGCTATGGATATCCAGCGGGTAGCTTTTCAGCGGGCTTTTGCTGTTAATGACCTGAGTCGTACCCAGCGCTACGCCACCAAGCTGTACGGCACGTTCTGCCATCGTATCAAGGTGGTCGACGAGCGCAGTGCGGAAGCCGTCCAGCATCTCATGAACGGCAATAAAGTTTGCACCGCGCATATTCCAGTGAGCCTGTTTGGTAATCAAAGACAGGTCAATGAACTGGATCACCTGGCGATTCAGCAGCTCAACGGTCGCTTTCTTCGCGCTATCAGCGACGTCGTTACGGGTATAGAGCAGATTCGTTGCTTTAGTTTTAACCAGTTTTGCGGTACTCATAGTGTCATATCCTCTTGATATTTGTACTCGTCATACTTCAAATTCGAATTATTCGGAGCGTCTCATCCCAATAACTTGCGGAATTAAGTATAGCAACGGATTTGAGCTTTGCAGCGGCGGTAGTCTCTATCGGTCTGATAGCGCAGGGCTGTTAGTCAGGAAAAATAGTTTATAAATTAAGGAGATGATTGAGTTTCTCGTCAATCAGCTCCTTTTCGCTAGCTGATGTCGACCTTCTGTATCTTCGTTTCCCGACGCATTGTCAGCGTGGAGCCCATCGAGGCAAGAATAATCGCCCCCAGCGCCAGCGTTTGGGTCGCGGTTAGCGTTTCCCCAAGAAACACCATTCCGGAAAGCGCGGCGAGAGCCGGCTCCATGCTCATCAGGGTGCCAAAGGTCTTGCTGGGCATGCGGGTCAAGGCAACCATTTCCAGAGAGTAGGGCAGCGCGGTCGATAAAATGGCGATCCCCAGTCCCGGCAGCAGCAGCCCCCACTGAAAGAGCGTATCGCTGGCCTGGATCATCCCCATCGGGACGAAGACCACCGCAGCGATCAGCGACCCCATAGCGACCGTTGCGGGGCCATGCTCTTCGCCGGCGCGCTGGCCGGTCAGAATGTAGACCGCCCAGCAGGCGCCAGCGCCGAGGGCCAGCAGCGCGCCAATGGGATCGATCTGCGCCACGCTTTGCCCCAGCGGCAGCAGAAACCAGAGCCCGAGCACCGCCAGCGCCACCCAGACGAAGTCGAGGGGGCGACGGGAGCCAAAGAGCGCCACCGCCAGGGGGCCGGTAAATTCCAGCGCGACGGCGACGCCTAGCGGAATGCGTTGAATCGATAAATAGAACAGGTAGTTCATCGCACCGAGCGACAGGCCGTAGAAGAGCAGCGGCAGGCGCTGCTCCGGGGCAAAGCGCAGGCGCCAGGGTTTGAAGATAACCACCAGGATGAAGGTGCCGAGCGCGAGGCGCAGGGCGGTAACGCCTGGCGCACCCACCAGCGGGAAGAGTGACTTGGCCAGCGAGGCGCCACTCTGGATCGAAATCATGGCAATTAAAATAACCAGTATCGGCAACCATGCCGGTACTTTGCGGGACGAGCCGGGCATCCTTTCTCCTGTCAATTTTGTCAAATGCGGTAAAGGTTCCAGTGTAAATGAATTACCCCGCGCCGGTTGAGCTAATGTTGAAAAAAAGGGGTGTAAAAGCAGTACAATAGCGCTGGGTTGAAGATAATTTCACCAGAAGATTAGGAATAATCTGGATACACGTCTGGCGCTTTATGAGCCTTAATAGGAGTATATTTGTAAAAAAGGTTTGTTTTCCAGTTTGTTATAGAAACGTAGAAACCTTTAGTTACATGAAAAAGTACGTTAGACAATGTAAAGTGAAAAGAGTTTCCCAAAAGTTTTTGTTATATTTAATGCTTAGGACTTATTAGAAACACATTTGAGGTGGTTATGAATAAAATTGCACGTTTTTCAGCACTGGCCGTTGTTCTGGCTGCATCCGTAGGTACCACTGCTTTCGCTGCGACTTCTACCGTTACCGGTGGCTACGCGCAGAGCGACATGCAGGGTGAAGCGAACAAAGCAGGCGGTTTCAACCTGAAGTACCGCTACGAGCAAGACAACAACCCGCTGGGTGTTATCGGTTCTTTCACCTACACCGAAAAAGATCGTTCTGAGTCTGGCGTTTACAAAAAAGGTCAGTACTACGGCATCACCGCAGGTCCGGCTTACCGTCTGAATGACTGGGCGAGCATCTACGGCGTAGTGGGTGTTGGTTATGGTAAATTCCAGGACAACAGCTACCCGAACAAATCTGACATGAGCGACTACGGTTTCTCTTACGGTGCTGGTCTGCAGTTCAACCCGATCGAAAACGTTGCTCTGGACTTCTCCTACGAGCAGTCTCGCATTCGTAACGTTGACGTTGGCACCTGGATTGCTGGCGTAGGTTACCGCTTCTAATCACTCCGGTGATATAAAAAATCCGCCTCAAGGGGCGGATTTTTTTTGCCTGCGGTTCACGCGACTCTGTTAATTGACGGTAAACGCGTCGGTACCCAGATGGGTATAGTCCACTTTCTTTAGCTGGAAGTTAGTGATGTAGATGGGGCCGGCCTTCTGTTCCGAGATAAAACGATAGCGCGGGACAATCTCCTGAGCGCTGATGCCGGTCCACTGTGAAAAGAAGCTGAGAAAGTCGTTGGCGGACCGCCGCGCTTTAATGACCTTATGCGCTTTATCATCGCTGGAGATCACCATAAAGGGGACCTGGAAATTCTGCTGGTACTTATCGTCGTGCGCCAGATACTGCACCTCTTTCCCGCGCTCTTTAAAAGCCAGACCGTGATCGGAAAAATAGGTCATCGAGAAGGTTTCGCCCGAGTTTTGTAGCTGAGTATAAAGATCGCTCAGCAGCGTATCGGTTTGCGTCATTGTGTAGAGATAGCAGGAGGTCTCTTTCGACTGAACAAAAACCGCGTATTTCCCTTTGGTGCGGTCACAGGCCTGCGGATGCGAACCCATCAAATGCAGGACAATCAGCTGCGGCTGGGTGCGACGGGTGGCAAGCACCTGCGCGGTCAACTTTAATAGCTGCTCATCCTGAGTGTTTTTATTGGCCTCGAAATCGCCGTTCTTGAGGAACTGAACTTCGTCCGCGCGTTTGGCGATGCTGGCAATTGCCGTATCGTATTCGCCAATTTGCCCCTGATTCGAGAACCACCAGGTCTGAAAACCGGCGCGGTTGGCGAGGGTGACAAAGTTATCCTGAAACTGCGGTTTATCATCGACCACCCGGTTGAGGGTTAAACCGAGCGATTTCTGCGTTGAACCGCTGGCGGCAACGTAGTCATTGAACAGATAGCCTTTTACCGAGCTGGCGAACGGGGTGTTGTCCCAGTGGCCGCCAAAGGCGCCGAGCGCATCGCGACGCGCGCTCTCGCCGATCACCACCACATACAGATGATATTTGGGCTTTACCGCCAGTACGTGCCAGCTGTCTTTCATATTCGCCAGCTGCGCCATTCGCGCCTGCTCATCCAGCACTTCATTATTATTTACCACCACGTCTTTAACGAAGCGTACGGCGGGGTAGCCGGTGTCGATAACCTTAAAGACGCCGCCCCAGGCGAGGTTTTGCACCGGCTGGAGAAAGAAAATAGCGGTGCAGAACAGCAGCCCCAGCGTCTCCATTTTCCCCCATCGCGCCGATGCGTCCGGCTTGCGCCGTACGGCAATCACGCCGAGCGCAAAGATAAACACGGCCAGCAGATAGTTGTACCACGGGAAAATGGTCAGGATCTCGGTGGACTCTTCGATGTTTGTGGCATGCAGCGCCAGCAGCGTGTTGAAATTGGGCGCGCCGTAGGCCTGGCCGAAAGGATAGTACATGGCAGCCAGCAGCGAATAGGCGCCGATCGCCACTTTTTGCGCGCGCGGAAAGCTGCGCCACAGCAGATGCAGCACGCAGGTAAAAGCAACGGTATAGAGCAGGCTAAAGTCGTAGCCCAGCGCCAGGTTAATAAACAGCGATTGTAAAAAGTAGAATCCTGTCCATGGGTTCAGTACCAGTCCGCGGGCGACCAGCGTTTCTTTCAGCGTGACATTCATAGTAAACAATCAAAAAAAGAGCCATGTGCGTCCCCTGGCATCAAGGGGTAAAACCTGCTGGACAGTGCGTGAAGAGGGTCTCTGCGAGCCGCAGTAGTGGCAGGGCTGACAAAAGATAGGGCTTGCAAATGTTAAGGTCAACTATCCATAACGGATTGTTTTGGGAGAAAGCTTACAAAACTTGAAAAAAAGTTGCTGAAGCGCTGAGTAATCAGCCAGTGTGGCAGGGAAATATGACAAAAAAATGAAGCGGCGTACCGCGACGCCGCATTAGTTGTTGGGTTTATCCTGCTGGGGCTTGCCGTTGATCAGATCGCACAGCATACCGACAAGCATTAACCGTACTTTAAAAGGAGAATGGGTAAACACGTTTAAACACCTCTTGAATTCATTCATCTCGACCTCCTGTAACTTCGTCCTTCACTCCTTGAAGGATGTGTGTATTACATACAGATATAGCACAGGCTATATTTTATAGCTATGGCTAAAACGTTAATTTTTTGTTCTCTGTGCGCGATCCATTACAATAGGGATCCTTTTATATGATGCTTGATGCGTCACAGGAATGAGGAAGCACAATGAACCGTCGCGCAGGTAAGCCAATAACAAAAAAAGTGACGCAGCTAGTGAATGTCGAAGAACACGTTGAGGGGTTTCGTCAGGTGCGCGAGGCGCATCGTCGGGAGCTGATTGATGACTACGTGGAGCTGATCTCCGATCTGATTATGGAGGTGGGGGAAGCCCGTCAGGTGGACATGGCCGCGCGTCTTGGGGTGTCGCAGCCAACGGTTGCGAAAATGTTAAAACGACTGGCCAGCGTCGGGCTGATCGAACAGATCCCATGGCGGGGGATCTTTTTAACCCCGGAAGGTGAGAAGCTGGCGCATGAAAGCCGCGAACGCCACCAGATCGTCGAGAACTTTTTACTGGTGATCGGCGTTAGCCCGGAAATTGCGCGTCGCGACGCCGAAGGCATGGAGCACCACGTCAGCGAAGAGACGCTGGCGATGTTTAAACAGTTTACCCTCAAGCAGGGGTCACCGGGAGAATGAACCTCGTCTTTGTTCAGTCGCTAATCCGCGACCGTTTTTTGCATCTGCTGCTGATCGTCGGCGTTGTTTTAAGCTTTTTTGTTCCGTTTGCCCCTGCAGGCTGGCTACACGCCATTGACTGGCATACGATTATCACCCTTAGCGGGCTGATGCTACTGACCAAAGGTATTGAACTGAGCGGCTATTTTGACGTAATAGGTCGCAAAATGGCGCGCCGCTTTGTGACCGAGCGCCAGCTGGCCATCTTTATGGTGCTGGCGGCCGCGCTGCTATCCACCTTCTTAACCAACGACGTGGCGCTGTTCATCGTCGTGCCGCTCACGCTGACTCTGAAAAAATGGTGCGCCATCCCGACAAGCCGTCTCATCATTTTTGAAGCGCTGGCGGTGAACGCCGGGTCGTTGTTAACGCCCATCGGTAACCCGCAAAACATTCTTCTCTGGGGGCGCTCGGGCCTCTCCTTTCCGGCCTTTATCGGCCAGATGCTGCCGCTGGCGGCAGCGATGATGCTCACCCTGCTGGCGCTGTGCTGGTTCTGTTTCCCCGCGAAGCGTCTCGACTATCAGAGTAGCGACAGGGCGCCCTCCTGGCGGCCAAAGCTGGTCTGGAGCTGCCTGGCGTTCTATGGGGTCTTTTTGACCGCCTTAGAGCTGAAGCAGGAGCTGTGGGGACTGGCGCTGATCGCGCTGGGTTTTTTGCTGCTGGCGCGGGCGGTCATTATCCACGTCGACTGGACGCTGCTGCTGGTCTTCATGGCGATGTTTATTGACGTTCACCTGTTGACCCAGCTACCGGCTCTCCAGCATGCGCTTAACGGCGTCGGCCAGCTCTCGGCAGGCGGATTGTGGCTGACGTCGATTGGCCTGTCGCAGTTTATCAGCAACGTCCCGGCGACCATTTTGCTGCTCAATTACGTTCCACCATCGGTGCTGCTGGCCTGGGCGGTAAACGTCGGCGGGTTCGGCCTGCTGCCGGGCTCTCTGGCAAACCTGATTGCGCTGCGCATGGCTGGCGATCGCCGTATCTGGTGGCGTTTCCATATCTACTCTCTGCCCATGCTGCTGTGGGCCGCGCTGGTAGGGTACGGATTGCTGCAGCTCTGATTTTCAGAGAATTGGGCAAGAAACGGACAGAAACGCCACATTCGCGCTCTCCTTTTCCGGGGTATAACTTTATTCACGATGGTGAATCACCCTGATTGAAGGAGAGTCCTATGCGTTATCAAAAACTGGGCCATACCGGCCTTTTTGTCTCTGAGCTGTGCCTCGGCACCATGACCTTCGGCGGCGAAGGCGGCCTGTGGGGGAAAGTGGGGCAGCTGCGCCAGGCGGAGGCAGAGCAGCTGGTGGGCAGCGCGCTGGATGCGGGCATCAACTTCATCGACACCGCTGACGTCTATTCAGAAGGGCGCTCGGAAGAGATTACCGGCCAGGCGCTGAAAAATCTGAAAGTGCCGCGTGAAAACGTCGTCGTGGCGACCAAAGTGTTTGGCGAAACCGGCACCGCAGGCGTGAACTCGCGCGGCAGTTCGCGCTATCACATCATCGGCAGCGTGAAGGAGAGCCTGCGTCGCCTGCAGCTCGATCATATCGATCTCTATCAACTCCATGGCTTCGATCCGGCAACCCCGATCGAAGAGACGCTGTATGCGCTGGATAACCTGGTGCAGCACGGGCACGTCCGCTATATCGGCGTGTCGAACTGGGCGGCATGGCAGATAGTCAAAGCGCTGGGCATTTCCGAACGTCTGGGGCTGGCGCGTTTTGCCTCGTTGCAGGCTTACTACACCCTTGCCGGACGGGATCTGGAGCGCGAGCTGGTGCCGATGATGCAGAGCGAAGGCCTGGGCCTGATGGTCTGGAGCCCGCTGGCGGGAGGGCTGCTCAGCGGTAAGTACGATCGCGATGGGCACTCGGCGAGCGGCGGCCGCCGTCAGGAGTTTGATTTCCCGCCGGTGAATAAAGCGCGGGCTTTTGACTGCATTGATGTGATGCGCGAGATTGCCGATGCGAAGGGTGTTTCGGTGGCGCAAATCGCGCTGGCCTGGCTGCTGCATCAGCCGGCGGTAAGCAGCGTGATTATTGGCGCGAAGCGCGCTGAGCAGCTCGCCGATAACCTCGCGGCGACCAGCATTGCCCTGAATGATGATGAACTGGCGCGGCTTGACGCGGTCAGCGCGCTGCCGCGAGAGTATCCGGGCTGGATGCTGGAGCGCCAGGGCGAATACCGCCGCGACCAGCTCGCCCAGCAGTAACTTCCTCTCTTGCACGCCGGATCGTCTGTTTCGCGATCCGGTTTTTTATCCGTTGCGCTCACAAAACGCGATCCTGGACTTTGCCTGACGGGAGAATTTCGTTTATATGACTAGTCATGAAATTAATATGACTAGTCATAGGTGCGAGCGATGAACAGAACACTACCGGCAGATTTTTTATGGGGTAACTCGGTTTCCAGTATGCAAACCGAAGGGGCGTGGAATGAGGGCGGGAAGGGGATGTCGGTTTACGATATCCGCCAGCCGGCGGAATTTGCGTCCGACTGGAAGGTGGCAACCGACTCGTACCACCGCTACCGGGAAGACTTCGACCTGATGCAGGATTTGGGCATGAACTGCTACCGCTTCCAGATTGCCTGGAGCCGCGTTTGCCCGGAAGGCGACGGTGAGTTCAATGAAGAAGGTATCGCCTTTTATCACCAGTTTATCGATGAACTGCTTGCCCGCGGCATTGAGCCGATGATCTGCCTCTATCACTTCGATATGCCGCTGTCGCTGGCTGAACGCTACAACGGTTTTACCGACCGTCGGGTGATGGAAGCCTTTATTCGTTACGGGCAGAAGATGATCGACTGCTTTGGCGACAAGGTGAAGTGGTGGCTGACCTTTAATGAACAGAATCTCTACCACATGCCGGACGCGTTTCTGATTTCAGGCTATATGCGCGGCGAGAAGACCCTGCGCGAGCTGTATCAGATCCAGCACCACGTGATGATGGCCCACGTGCACCTGACGCAGTATCTGCACCAGGCGAAGCCGCAGTGCCTGATGGGCGGCATGCTGGCCCACGCGCTGGTCTATCCGGCGACCTGCAAACCGCGCGATATCCTTTGCGCCCAGCAGCTCGATGAGTTTTTAAATCAGAACCTGCTGCGCGCCTTCGCCGGAGAGGGCTACAGCCCGGAGGTCATGCACGTTGTCGCCCGTGAAGGCTTTGCGGATATCTACCGCGCAGAGGATCTGGCGCTGATGGCGCAGGTTAAAATCGACTATCTGGCCTTTAGCTACTACGCCAGCAAGGCGCTGGATAGCGACCCGATCCCGCCGGGCACGCCGGTGAACCACTACATGCAGTTTGGCGATAAAAAGAATGACTTTCTGCAGGCCACCGAGTGGGGCTGGCAGATTGACCCGCTGGGCTTTCGCACCATCATTACCCGCTACTACAACGACTGGCGTCTGCCGGTATTCCCGATTGAAAACGGCATCGGGGTGATTGAGTCCTGGGACGGAGAAAATCCGGTCGCTGACGATTACCGCATCGCCTATCATCGCGACCATATCAACGCCATGAAAGAGGCGATGTTTGAGGACGGCGCGCGGGTGATTGGCTATCTGGGCTGGGGGTTAATCGACATTCTCAGTTCGCAGGGCGATATGCGCAAGCGCTACGGAGTTGTCTACGTGAACCGTGAAAACCACGACCTTAAGGACCTTAAGCGCGTCCCGAAGAAAAGTTATGCCTGGCTGAAGCGGGCCATCCGCAGTCACGGCGAAGAGATGTAGCGGCGCCTCGCGCGGGCAGATGGTATATTCTGCCCGCCAGCCACTATCAGACACGTAAAAGGATCCGGGAATGACGGCCAAATATCTGAGTATCGCGCGGGAAATCAAAAAACGTATTATCAGCCGGCAGTATCCCGCCAGCGCGCCGTTACCCGACCAGTTCGCCTTAGCGGCGGAGTTCAGCACCAGCAGGATGACCATCCAGCAGGCGATGCGCCAGCTGATTGTCGAAGGCCTTATCTACACCCGCAAGGGGCAGGGAACCTTCGTGCGCAAAAACTTCCTCCAGCTTTCGCAGTGGGAGCTGCCCGGCAGCGACTATTTTGGCGCCACCAAAACCTGGGAGCATGTAGGGGAAGTGACCAGCCGGGTGATTCGCTTCGAGCTGCGTTTTCCGTCGGAAAAAGAGCAAAGCTCGTTGCTGATTGACGCCGATGCCCCGGTCTATGATTTCGTCCGCCTGCGGCTGCTCAACGAGGAACCCGTGTCGCTGGACCTCACCGTGATGCCCGTTGCGCTGGTGCCTGGCCTGAATAAAACGCATCTCGAAAGCTCGGTATTTCGCTACGTGCAGGAGACGCTGGGGCTGAAGATGATGGGATCGTATCGGGTGGTGCGGGCGATGAAACCGCAGGCGCTGGACAGGGAGCATCTCAAATGCGAAGCGAGCGACCCGGTGCTGGAGGTGGAGCAGGTGATCTATCTGGAGGACGGTACGCCGCTGGAGTATGCCCATTGCCACTATCGCTACGACCACGGCGGAATTATTCTGGTCAATAACGGATAAAAAAATGGCGGGCACCGGGCCCGCCACTCTGCGCGATGCGTTTTAGTTCAGACGCACCGGCATACCGGAACGGTTCTGGATCGCCTGATCGACCACGCTCTGGTCTACGTCAGTCTGGCTGGTAATCGCCTGTACTGATTTGGTCAGGTTAATCGGCACGATTTCGCCGCCCTGGAACTGCTCTTCCGTGGTGGACAGCGGGTTGTGAACTTCAATGAAGCGGCTGCCGTCAGGCTCGGTAGTGGCTTTTACCGGCTCATCGATAAACTCAACGCGGGTGCCGACCGGCACGTTTTCAAACAGGAATTTGATATCGTCATTACGCAGACGCACGCAGCCGTGGCTGACGCGCAGGCCGATGCCGAAGTTAGCGTTGGTACCGTGAATAGCGTACAGGCGGCCGATATACAGCGCGTACAGGCCCATCGGGTTATCAGGGCCGGCAGGAACAACGGCCGGCAGCGGTTCACCGGCTGCGGCATATTCAGCGTGCATTTTGGCGGTAGGCGTCCAGGTCGGACCGGCTTTTTTACGCTCAACTTTCGTCACCCAGTTGATCGGCGTGTCTTTGCCTAACTGGCCGATGCCGATCGGCAGCACGATGACGGTGTTGGTGCCTTTCGGATAGTAGTAGAGGCGCATTTCCGCGCTGTTGATGACGATACCTTCATGCACGGTGTCCGGCAGGATCAGCTGCTGCGGGATATTCAGCACGGTGCCGCCTTTCGGCAGGAAGGTGTCCACGCCCGGGTTGGCTTCCAGCATGTTGGATAAACCCATCTGGTATTCAGCGGCGAAATATTCCAGCGGCTGCTTGTTGCCTTCCGGAATGGTGATCACCTGGTTCTGGCCAATCAGACGGCTGCCGTCGGTGGGCAGAGGGTAGGTTACAGCAGAAGCTGTGTTGCAAAAGCCCACGATGGCGAAGGCTGCCGCGAAGAGTGTTGATAATTTCATAATCTTTATGTCGTGGGCGATGTTAATGCCGCACAGGCCTTTGTCAGTTTAAACAGGAAGTCGATGGGAGCGCATTATATGTGCTTTCCGGCAAACAGGTAAATGAGATGTGTACGAAATCACATTTTTTTCCTGTGACCCTGAGTGTAGCCCGTCAACGCGGGCTCTGCAGCCTGAAAACGGGAGGGGATTACCCCTCCAGAAGCCGCGACTGGAGCGCTTCTCGCGCCTGCGGCGTGAGCTGATACTCTTTCTCCAGCCAGGCATCGACGCTGGCGTAGCGTTCGTCGATTTGCAAAAGCGCGGCGGCAAGGTAGGACTCATGCACCGTCATCATTTCCGCCAGGTTTTGCCGGCCGCGGGGGGTCAGCGCATTGCCGAGGGACTGGAGCATGAAATCTTCGACCTGCGTCAGCATGCCCTGGGTAAGCAGATATTCCTCCATGACCGTATGACGATCGCAGCCGAGGGCGAACAGCGTCAGCGCGCAGCCAACGCCGGTGCGGTCTTTTCCCACCGCGCAGTGCTGCAGCAGCGCGCCGTCGAAAGGCTCCATCAGCCAACCGGCCAGCTGGCGATAAGCGGCGTTATTGAACGGCAGCTGGCGGTAGAGCGCCAGCATAAACTGCTCGCCGTTAAGGGCGTTCAGGGTGGCGGCGTTGAGTTCGGTGACTTTAGCGTTGACGTCGCGAACGTGCGGATTCGCCGGGGCGTTGAGGTAGTGAGCCGCTTCGTTCAGCTTATCGGGGCTGCGATTCACTTCGCTCGGGTCGCGATAATCAATCACCCGGCTAAGCGGGATCGCGTCCAGATGGGTGAGGTCATCTGCCGTCATCATATGCAGCGAGCCGGAGCGGAATAATTTCCCGGTACGCACGCGACGGCCGTCGGCGGTACGCTGGCCGCCCAGGTCACGAAAGTTGATACCGCCCTGCAGCGATAAGAAAGCCGGATGGCGGGAGTGTGTGGTCATAGGTTCCTTCCAGATTAAGGTAAAAAATTACGCATTAAGCAGTGTAACCGCGCAATATGACATGACCCTAACACAGGCGTCATTGATGATTTTATAACGCCCCGTGAAAAGTGAAGCATTTGCTGGCATAATGTCTGGTTCATCACACTTCTCATTCTCTATTTTCAGGATAACCCCGTGCTAGTATCCAGCAACGTCACCATGCAGTTCGGCAGTAAGCCGCTGTTCGAAAATATTTCCGTCAAATTTGGCGGCGGCAACCGTTACGGCCTGATTGGCGCTAACGGTAGCGGCAAATCCACCTTTATGAAGATCCTCGGCGGCGATCTTGAGCCGACGCTGGGCAACGTCTCCCTCGATCCGAACGAGCGTATCGGTAAGCTGCGTCAGGATCAGTTTGCGTTTGAAGAGTTCAGCGTGCTGGATACGGTCATTATGGGCCACGGCGAGCTGTGGGAAGTGAAGCAGGAGCGCGATCGCATCTACTCCCTGGCGGAGATGAGCGAAGAAGATGGCTACAAAGTGGCTGACCTGGAAGTGCTGTACGGCGAGATGGACGGTTACTCCGCTGAAGCGCGCGCCGGCGAACTGCTGCTCGGCGTCGGCATCCCGGTTGAACAGCATTACGGCCCGATGAGCGAAGTCGCTCCCGGCTGGAAGCTGCGCGTGCTGCTGGCGCAGGCGCTGTTCTCTAACCCGGACATTCTGCTGCTTGATGAACCGACGAACAACCTGGACATCGACACCATCCGCTGGCTGGAGCAGACCCTCAACGATCGCGACAGCACCATGATCATCATTTCGCACGACCGTCACTTCCTGAATATGGTCTGTACCCACATGGCGGATCTGGATTACGGCGAGCTGCGCGTTTACCCGGGCAACTACGATGAGTACATGACCGCGGCGACCCAGGCGCGCGAACGTCTGCTGGCGGACAACGCCAAGAAAAAAGCGCAGATTGCCGACCTGCAATCATTCGTCAGCCGCTTTAGCGCCAACGCCTCTAAATCTCGCCAGGCGACCTCGCGCGCCCGTCAGATTGACAAAATTAAGCTGGACGAAGTAAAAGCGTCCAGCCGTCAGAACCCGTTCATTCGCTTTGAGCAGGATAAGAAGCTGTTCCGTAACGCCCTGGAAGTGGAAGCGCTGGCGAAAGGCTTTGATAACGGCCCGCTGTTTAAAAACGTCAATCTGCTGCTGGAAGTGGGGGAGAAGCTTGCCATTCTGGGCGCCAACGGCGTGGGTAAATCCACGATGCTGAAAACCCTGGTCGGCGATCTGACGCCCGATAACGGTACCGTTAAATGGTCTGAGAACGCGCAGATTGGCTACTACGCGCAGGATCATGAATATGAATTTGAAAACGATCTGACGGTATTCGAGTGGATGAGCCAGTGGAAACAGGAAAGCGATGATGAGCAGGCGGTGCGCAGCATCCTGGGTCGTCTGCTGTTCAGCCAGGACGATATCAAGAAGCCGGCGAAAGTGCTCTCCGGTGGCGAAAAAGGCCGCATGCTTTTCGGTAAGCTGATGATGCAAAAACCGAATATCCTGGTGATGGATGAACCAACCAACCACCTGGATATGGAATCGATCGAATCGCTGAACATGGCGCTGGAGATGTATCAGGGCACCCTGATCTTTGTTTCCCACGACCGTGAGTTTGTTAGCTCGCTGGCGACCCGAGTGATTGAAGTTACGCCGGAGCGCGTTGTGGACTTCACCGGTAATTACGAAGATTATCTGCGCAGCAAAGGTATCGAATAATATTCCTGTTGTCTGTCCCGGATTGCGGCGCTGCTGCGCCTTATCCGGGCTACCGGCCTGAAGTCGGCGGTGAACCTGTAGCCCGGGCAAGGCGCGTTAAGCGCCGCCCCCGGGAGCAGAGGCTGCGTGGCTGAATTCCCCGGAGGCGATGCTGCGCATCTGTCCGGGCTACCGGCCCGCAGACGGCGGTGAACCTGTAGCCCGGGTAAGGCGCGTCAGCGCCGCCCCCGGGAGCAGAGCGCAACGTGACTGAACTCCCCGGAGGGGCTACCGGCCCGCAGACGGCGGTGAACCTGTAGCCCGGGAAAGGCGCGTCAGCGCCGCCCCCGGGAGCAGAGGCTGCGTGGCTGAATTTCCCGGAGGCGATGCTGCGCATCTGTCCGGGCTACCGGCCCGCAGACGGCGGTGAACCTGTAGCCCGGGCAAGGCGCGTCAAGCGCCGCCCCCGGGAGCAGTTCGCAGAGCGGCTGAATTCCCCGGAGGCGATGCTGCGCATCTGTCCGGGCTACTGGCCCACAGACGGCGGTGAACCTGTAGCCCGGGCAAGGCGCGTCAGCGCCGCCCCCGGGAGCAGCGCGCAGAGCGGCTGAATTCCCCGGTGGCGCTTCTGCGCTTTATCCGCACTACACTCGCCACTCGCTCCTTTCTTCACCGTTCACCAGCAGCCTGCGTTTTTCCCCCGCCGGCAACGACACCTTCAGCGCTTTCCACGCCGGACGATAATCGCCGCGCGCGTTCACCTTCAGGTTGATGCTGGCGCTATCGCAAACCATTTCCCATTCTACCCACAGCGCATGGCCATTCTGGTATCCCCAGCTTTCGCCATCATCTTCAAACAGCAGGCCGCAACGGGTCCCCACGCCCTTCAGCGGGAAGAGTTTCAGCTCGCGGCAATCGTCTTTTTGCGCATCGACGTGGCGGATACGCTCGCTCAGCGGCAGGCCTGCTCCGGCGCGAACCAGCAGCGGCAGTTTTTCCAGCGGCGCATCAAGGACGATCCACTGGCCTCCCGCGAACCACTGGTGGCTATCAAAGTCGTACCAGCCGTCCTGATTGGCCGGCAGCCAGACGCGGCGCTGACGCGCGCCGGGTTCGACGACGCTGGCGACCAGCAGATCGCGACCCAGCAGGAAGTCGTCGCATTCGGCAAACGTCTGCGGATCGTGTTCGTGATCGAGGAAGGTCGGACGCAGCATCGGTTCATCGTCGGCGTGAGCCTGCCACAGCAGCGTATAGAGGTACGGCAGCAGACGATAGCGCAGCTCAATGGCTGAACGGATAGCCGGCGTGACTTCCGGGTACATCCAGGCTTCGTTGACAGTCTGGTCGTCATTCCACGAGTGAATGGTAAAGCGCGGATGCATAACGCCGTTTTGTACCCAGCGCACGAACAGCTCCGGGTCCGGTTTATCGCCAGAGAAGCCGCCAACATCGTGGCCGACGTTGAACAGCCCGGAGAGGCTCATTCCCAGCCCCATGCGGGTGTTATAGCGCAGCGTATCCCAGTTGGTACGGTTATCGCCGCTCCAGGTCTGGACGTAGCGCTGCATCCCGGCGCAGCCGGAGCGAGAGATCAGGTACGGTCGTTTGTGCGGCGCAAAGCGCTGCTGAGCCTCCAGAGACGCGCGCATCATCAGCAGCGGCATGACCGGGCGAATATGTTTAATGGCAATTTCCTCGCCAAACCCGTAACAGCGGGCTTCGCCGTCCCAGACTTCATACTCGTTATTATCGTTCCACGTGGAGTCGATACCCATCTCCAGCAGCTGGGTTGTCACGCCTTCCTGCCACCAGGCGACGGTCTGCGGGTTGGTAAAGTCAAGGTGCGACCCTTCGTCATCCCAGAAGCTGGAGCGCTCGGGAGCATCCGCCTGTGAATCGCGGATAAAAAGCCCGCGCTCCGCGACCTCGTTATAGCGCGGATGGTCCTGCAGCAGGCAGGGCTTAATATTGGCGGCGAGCTTCAGTCCGGCATCATGGAAGGCCTGGCTCATCACCTTCGGCTGCGGCACCTTGTCGTTGTTCCAGTTAAAGACGTAGCGCTTGCCGTCAATCGAGGTATAGCCGGAAGAGAGCTGGAACGAATCGCACGGAATGGCGTGTTCATCACACAGGCGGATGAAGTTCATCAGCTGGTTTTGCGCATCCGGCGCGTCGGTGTAGTGCATCGTCGAACCGCTGTAGCCGAGACTCCATTTCGGTCCGAACAGCGTTTTGCCGGTCAGGCGTACGAATGCTTTGGTGATATCCAGTACCCGTTTGCCGGAAAAAAGATAGTAATCGATGTCGCCGGCTTCCGCCTGCCAGCGGCGATAGGCGGTATGGTAATTATCGATTTCGTTGCCGAGATCCAGCCAGCAGCTGCTCAGGTTGTCGTAAAACAGACCGTAGCTGACATCGCTACGCTGCGCGATGGTAAACGGAATATGTTTGTACAGCGGGTCGGTGCTCGCCGCGTTATAGCCCATGGCGTCGAGGTTACGCATCTCATAGCGCTTCCCGTTACGCTGCAGATCGCCGGCTTTTTCGCCCAGACCGTAGAAGCGTTCGTCTTTGCGTCGGCTCAGGTAGTGGGCAACGCCGTCGCCGTGCGCATTCGCCAGGTAGGCGCTGGTGGGGCGGTCGTTAACCAGCGGCTGCCACTCGCCGGCCTCATCGCGATAGCTCCATTCCAGCCACAGCGGCTGGTGGACGGTGACGCGCAGCTGGTCGGTGGCGATGCTCAGGGTATCGCTATGCTCCGTGAGCTGCCAGGCGGGGAGGCTAAAGCCGCTCAAATCTTCGCGCGGGCGCCCTTCCCAAGGCACGTCCTGCCGGGGAGCGATACTCCAGGTGCGATCCAGCGCCAGCTGGCCGTGCCGCTTTAGCAGCACGCGGAACATATTCTCTTCCAGCACGTACAGACACAGGGTGTGCTGGCCGTCTACGATCAGCTCAACGTGGTGGTCCAGCCGTTGGTGCAAAGTCCAGTTTTTCAAAGTCTTCATTTTTTACATCCACTCTCAGGCGCGTTTTGCGCGACGTTCAGCAATAAATGCCACCAGGAATACCGCGCCAATCAGGTCAAAGAACCCCATGGCGATAAATAGCGGGTTGAAGCCGATTTTGTCGGCGGTGACGCCAATCAACAGCGAGAACAGAAAGCTGGCGATCCAGGCGGCGGAGCCGCGCATCCCGTTCACGGTCGCCATCTGTCCTTTATCGAACGACTCCACCACCAGCGCGCTGAGCATGCAGGAGATGATCTGGTGGCCGAAGCCGCCTATCGAAATCAGCACGATGGTGATATAGGGATCGCGGGTGATCGCCACGGTGGCGAGCGAAATCATCAGGAAGGCGCCGGTGACGGAGCTGGCGACCACCGAGTTCACTCGCGAACAGCCGAACCAGCGGGTATACAGTTTGGTCAGATAGCCGCTGGCGACGCTGCCGAGGTCGGCCGCCAGAAACGGCAGCCAGGCAAACATGGCGATTTGTTTTAAATCCATGCCATGCTCTTTCGCCAGGTAGAGCGGTACCCAGAAGCTCAGCACCGCCCAGGCGGGCTCAGCCATAAAGGCCGGAATGGCGATACCGTAGAAGCGCTTGTTTTTCGATACGGTTTTCAGCGCGGTAAAGAAGGGCAGTTTGACCGGTGGCGCTTCATTGTCCTGCTGGATCAGCGCCAGCTCAGCTTTACCGAGGTTAGGGTGTTTTTCCGGGTTATGATAGAACGCCCACCACAGCACGACCCACAGCAGCGCCAGCGCGCCGGTGAACATGAATGCCCCCTGCCAGCCGAACGAAGCGTGTGCGAAGTAGATAATCGGCGGCGCCAGCATGGCGCCCACGGAGAAGCCGACGCCCGCCCAGCCTGCCGCGATCGGCCGCTCGGATTTTGGAAACCACTCACCCAGCGTTTTGGCGTTGGCTGGCGTCGCCGCCGCCTCAGCGCCGCCCATGAAAAAGCGCAGAATCGCCAGGTGCAGCCAGCTCCCCGCCCCGGCATGGGCGATGCAGGCGATGGCCCACAGGGTGGCGCAGATCATAAAGCCGAGCTTGAGGCCAATAACGTCGATAAGCCAGCCGCAGAGCGGCTGGAAAATGGTGTACGCCAGCTGAAAAGCGCCGACTATCCATGAGTACTGTTCAGTGGTAATACCCAGGGAGGTTTTTAGTTCCGGGGCGATAATCCCCAACGAATTACGCGTGATGTAGTTAACGGTGACGCCGAGTAAAAACAGCACCAGCATCCACCAGCGCAGGTTCTTCACTATGCGGCGCGATTTACTGACCGCCATATCATTATTGAGGCCTTGGCTCATAGAACTCTCCACGAGACATGTAGTAGGGAAAATTGACCAACCCGCTTGCTGAGTTGTCGCTAAAATTTTCTATTTCGTTGTTTGTTAAGGTTGATGTCTCGACACTATTGGTTGACTAATCTCAAAGGTGTTGGACCAATTCAGGCTAAGGGAGAATGCGAGCGGGCAATAGCGACAATTCTGCAAATATTTTCATGGGACGATCCAGATCGCAGTATGACATCGCCAAATCGCTTAAAAATATTCACATTCTCAATATGAAAATTTTTTCATGAGCAAAGTAGAGCGCGATCACAAAATGGACAAAAAGCTGAAAGTGAGCGAAATCGCGGCGCGTACCGGGCTGTCGGTGAGTACGGTATCGCGGGTGCTGGCGGGAAAAGCAAATACCAGCGCCAGGGCTCGCCAGAGGGTACTGGAGTGCGCCCGCGAGCTGGGCGTGATGGAGGGTATCGCCGCCGGGCGAATGCTGCTCAATAATCTGGTGGTCTTTGCCCCTCAGCGCGCTTTCGATGAACGCACGGATATTTACTACTATCGGGTGATTCAAAGCATCAATAGCGCCCTTATGCCGCATGAGGTACACCTGCGCTATTGCGCGCTGGAAGAGAACGACAGCGATGCCAATTTGTTTTTGCAGCGCATGCATGAAGCATCGACCCAGGCCGCGATTTTACTGGGTATCGACGATCCGCATATTCACGATCTGGCGGCCGATCTGGCGAAGCCCTGCGTGATGATTAACTGCCACGACGCGGGAATGCGTTTACCCTCCGTGGCGCCGGATCATCGGCTGATCGGCCAGTTCGCCGCCCGGTATCTGTTTGAGATGGGGCATCAGGCGATCATGAACGTGATGTGCCTGCGCCGCTATACCATGGAGCTGCGTCTGCTGGGCATTAAGCAGGCGTGGCGGGCGCGTAATCTCCGTTTCGTTGACGGCAGGGATTTACTCGCTGTGGCCAACTTCAGCGCCAGGGATACCGAGGAAAAAGTCGGGGAGTGGCTGGATCAGCGCGGCGATGGCCCGCTGCCGACGGCATTTCTGGTGGGCGGTGATTTTATGGCGGCAGGCACGATCGCCGCATTACAAAAACGCGGTTTGCGCGTCCCGCAGGATGTTTCCGTCATGAGCATCGACGGCTTTAACCTGGCGGCGATCCAGGATGTACCGCTAACCGCCGTCCACGTCCCACGCGATGAATTAGGGGCCGAAGCGGTACATTTATTACAGCAGAGACTGATCCGTCCCGATGCGCCGCACGGCGCGTTACTCCTGCATGGGACGCTGGCAGTACGCGATTCGGTACGGCGGATACGCGCCGGTAACCGCCGTACCGCCGTTGAAGCGAAGGGGCTATATGATGATTAATTCGCCATCCCCAACGCGCGCTTACCGTGGATATTTAAGTCATCCAGCGTAAAGCGGCCTTCCCAGTCGCTTTCATAATCCTCGCGGGGGAAATCTCCCGGCGAAGCGCCGCGCGCCAGCGCCGCTTTGACCTTCTGCGCGTAGGCGAGGTTTTTCTCGCACATTGGCGCGGCGGGAATATACATCACGTTGCCCCAGCCCTGCTGATTTTCCACCGGCGCGACCGAGTGGATCACGTCGCAGTGCCACCATACCGAATCGCCCGCATTCAGCGCCGGAATAGAGCTTAAGGCTTTGATCAGCAGCGGGTGCCATTTTTCCGAAATCGGCAGCACCTTGCCCGGCGCGACGCCGCACAGCTCATCTTCCGGGACATCATCGAGCAGCGGACGCAGCAGCACGTAAGCCATCGCTTCCGGGATCGGCACCACGTGTAGCAGACCCTGATCGGGGATCATATCGGAGAGCGCGGTCCACCCCTGGAAGGTGCGGAACACCGAGCATTTGGTGGTGTTGTCGACCGTATACTCTTCGACTTCGGTGCGGTGCGCCGCGTCCCACGGGTCGTAAGCATCAATGTTGCCGTTAAACATGTCGGCAAACACTTTCTGATAGGCCGGCAGCAGCCAGCGCTCCAGGGCGCCGGAATCGGTATGCGCCCCCAGTCCTTTCGAGGTGGTTCCCGGCGGGCGGCGGCGAATGCGGTCCGGGTAAATGACGCTGACGTCCGGGCCGAACCACTGCTTGCCGTCGCGGTTAAAGGTCCACAGACGGTTGAGGAACGACTGCACGGCGGCCATTTCATCGCTCTGTCGCGCCTGCATCTGCGCCTGGGACCAGTAAATCGGATAGATTTCCGGGCGCGAAGCTTCCAGCGACCCGAAAAAGGTATCGCCGGGACCTTTATAAACGTCATCGAAATGGTTGCGGTCGAGATACTCGAGCATTGCGTTGTCCCACGCCAGCGCCTGTTCGCGAGAAAAATGGCCCTTGATAACGGCGCAGCCGCGACGCTTGATGAGCTCGCGCTGGGCTTCCGTGACCTGGCCCCGGGCAATATCGGCGAACGGGATCGTTGGCCAGACGTCCTGACCGCTGGCCTTAAGGGCGTCAATCTCTTCCAGACGCGCGGAGATACGCGCCGTCAGCCGATCGAACACCGCCTGCACGTCGCCAATTTGCGCCCGCAGCTCCTGTTTAATCCGGCGGATGGCCGCTTTGGGATCGGCGGGTAAAGTTTCACAGGTATGGGTAACAGCCATAATGACCTCTCATCTTTCATTCGAAAGTAATTTATCTTACATATGATAATTTAAGTTAAAATTAAGTTAATGCAAGTTTAAAATTATGCGGAGGTGCACAAAACGGGAAGCCGGGGCGGTAAACCCCGGGTGGCGTTACTCGTTGAACGGGGCGGTGTGGTCGAGGACGGCCTGAATGACGTTCAGCGCGCCGTCGTGGTTGTTATCATCGGTGGCAAAACGCGACACCGCTTTGATGCTTTCGGCGGCGTTGGCCATCGCGAAAGAGTATTTCACCAGCTTGAGCATTTCCGTATCGTTAGCGCTGTCGCCAATGGCTACGCAGGCCTGCGGCGAGATGTTCCAGCGCTTCAGCAGGCGGCTGATGCCGTTGGCTTTATGCAGGCCGGGGATAATCAAATCGACGAAGCCGAAGCCGCTGGTGACCGGCTTCATGATGCCGTCCAGCGAGACGTGCAGTTTGTCGATAAGCTGCGGGATTTCGCTATCCGGCAGGTTCAGGGAAAACTTAAACAGCGTGTCGTCGATGTCATGATAGCGGCTAATGCGCTGCAGGCGATGGTAGTGCTTTGACATCAGGGTGACAAACGCCTCGGGCGCGCGCTCGCTGACGTAAGCGCTCTCGAGGCCGCAGGCGACGAAGTTGAGCTGCGGGTCTTTCAGCAGTTCGCCAATGACGACCTGGGATTCATGACGGGTGAGTTCGCCGTGGAACAGCTGTTGACCTCGTTCGTAAACCAGCGCGCCGTTCTCGGCAACAAAGGAGATTTGGTCACGGATTTCCGGGAAAAAAGAGATCAGCTGGTAGTACTGGTTGCCGCTGGCGACCACGAACTCAATACCCTGCTGCTGGAGTTGCGCGAACTGCGCAAGAAAACGCGAGCGGTCATACTGCTTGGCGTCATTGAGAAAAGTTCCGTCCATATCGGTGACGATAACTTTAACGGTCATAACACATGCTCCTGGCTTAACTTCGACCAGTAACATTCTAATTACAATGTGATGGGGAGCACAAATTTATTTCGAATGAAAGTTTGCGTTCACCTCTGTGCAGCATAAAACCCCGGATTGCGGCGTAAACGCCTTACCCGGGCTACCGGCCCGCAAACGGCTTCGAACCTGTAGCCCGGCTAAGCGTAGCGCAAGCCGGGGGATGTGACTTACAGCGTATGCTCGGTACGGGCGATAATATCGTCCTGTGCATCTGGCGAGAGGGCGGTAAAGAACGCCGAGTAACCGGCCACGCGGACCACTAAATCACGATACTGGTCTGGGTGTTTCTTCGCTTCCAGCAGCGTCTCGCGCGACACGATGTTGTACTGAATATGCCAGCCTTTGTGCACCTCGAAGAAGGTGCGCAGCAGCACCATCAGTTTCTGCTTATCCGACGCGTTCTCCAGCGTGGCCGGGTTCAGCTTCTGGTTAAGCAGTACGCCGCCGAGGATTGAGCCGGTCGGCAGTTTACCCACCGAGCTGATTACCGCTGTCGGCCCGAGATGGTCGGTACCGGAGGCCGGGCTGGCCCCTTCCGCCAGCGGCGAGTGCGCTTTACGGCCATCCGGCGTCGCCATGGTCTGCGCGCCAAACGGCACGTTGGCGGAAATGGACGAGGTGCCGGCGTAGTAGTTGCCGCCGATCGGGCCGCGACCGTAGCGCGGGTTATGATACAGCTTCAGCTCGTCGATATAGGTCTGGTAGGCGCGAGCCAGCAGCATATCCACGCTGTCTTCATCGTTACCGTATTTCGGCGCGCCGTTGATTAAGCGCTGGCGCAGCTGCTCGTGGGTCAGGCCTTCAAAGTCTTCAGCCAGCGCCTTTGCCAGCTCCTGCTGACCAATAACGCCCTGATCGAACACCAGCTTCTTCACCGCCGCCAGGCTGTTGCCGAGGTTAGCGATGCCGACCTGCAGACCGGAAACCCAGTCATACTTCGCGCCGCCCTGCTTGATGCTCTTCGCGCGCTCGATGCAGTCATCGACCAGCGCCGAGCAGAGAATATCGTGCACGTTCTCTTCCAGCATGGTGTCGACCACGTACTCAATCTCGATAGATTTGCGCGTGTAGTAGCGGATCTGCGTATCCCAGTCGGCCAGAACCTGTTCAAAGTTGTCGAAGTTACCTTTTGACAGCGCATGTTCCTGCGGCAGGAAAACCTGGCCGCTGGTGGCGTCGCGGCCGCCTTCCAGGGTTGCCAGCATGACGCGGGCGAAGTTGATAAAGCTCATCCCGGTGCAGCGATAGCCCCATTTACCGCCGACGGCGGTTTCGATGCAGCCGATAGCGGCATAGTCGTACGCGTCCTGCGGTTCAATCCCCAGCTTGATAAATTCCGGGATGACGATTTCATCGTTGTTGAACGCCGGCATACCGAAGCCGCAGCGGATCACCTGCACGCAGGCGTCGAGGAAGTCGTTGCTCATGCCCGCGTGATAGCGCACGCTGAGGTTAGGCTGAGTCGAACGCAGCCGACCGCAGGATTCCAGGATGGCGTAGGAGAGCGGGTTCACCGCATCCTGCGCGTTGCCGTCCACCAGATTCTGGCCGCCGATGGTGACGTTCTGGTACAGCGGGCTACCGGCGGAAGCCTTAGAGTGCGAGCCGGAGCGAATTTTGTTCACTTCCAGCAGCTTCAGCCAGCAGCAGTGCAGCAGTTCGATGGCGTGTTCGCGATCCAATGATTGCGCCAGCTCAACGTCGCGGCGATAGTAAGGGTAGAGATACTGGTCCATACGGCCGAAAGAGACCGAGTGACCGTTGGATTCGATCTGCAGAATCAGCTGGATGAAATAGCACAGCTGCAGCGCCTGCCAGAAGGTTTTCGACGGCTCGTGGGCGATAATATCGCAGTTTTCGGCTATCGCCAGCAGCTCGTCGCGGCGGGATTCGCGGCTCTCCGTCGCGGCCATGCTGCGCGCCAGCCCGGCATAGCGCTTACAGTGGTCGCTGACCGCTTCCAGCACGATATCAATGGCTTTAAGGAACTGCTCGCCGTGCAGATCTTCCAGCACGGTCAGGTTAATGCGCGAACGGCGCTCGGCGACTTTCGCCCGCATGCCGTCGAGGCCTTTTTCCAGCAGCAGCGGATAGTTGACCGCAAGGTGAGCGTCGCCGGAGGTCATATTGCCTTCGGCTTTGATAATGCCGGTCGCCAGCAGCGCTTTTTGCTCATCGGTAAACATGCCGTAGCAGCGATCCTGTACGGTTTGACCGCGCCACCACGGGCACACTTCGTGGAGCACGCGTTTGTTCTCTTCGCTAACGGCAAACCCGGCGCCGGGGCGATCGGCGAGATCGTCGATCTCTTTTTCGATCCAGCTAACGGTGTATTCCGGGAAGATAGGCGCCGCGCGAACTTCGCTGGCCTGGTTGCCGACGATCAGTTCATCGTGCTTAATCCAGATCGTGCGTTCCGCCAGGTGATGGGCCAGCGCCAGCGCGCGGCGTACCGGGATCGGCTTATCCAGGTGCTGCTGATAGGCTTCGGTATAGTGCAGGGCGCGCTCGGTACAAACCGGCGGCTTAACGATATGCACCAGCGCCATTTTATGCGCCTGAATGCGCGGGCTCAGAGTATCCAGTTTCAACGTTGTCATAAGGTTATCCTCGTAGAGTCGCCGTTAAACCTTTGCTCTGAGCATAGCGCTGCGCGAAGGCGAGCAGCTCGGGTGCAGCAAGCGGTTTAGCCGGAGCGGTATAGGGCTGACTGAGTAATTGGTATTTATTCATGCCTAAGGTGTGGTAAGGCAGGAAGTGGATCTCGCCAACCTGTAAACGGTCAGCGGCAAAATCGGTAATGGCGGCAATATCGCTTTCGTTGGCGTTAAAGCCCTGGATCAGCGGCACGCGAATGATGATTTTCTTTCCGGCCTGCGCGACGCGCTGCAGGTTATCCAGCACCCGGCGGGCGCTGCCGTCCGTCCACTGCTGAAAAATCGCTTCGTTGACGTGCTTGAGGTCGGCGAGAAACAGGTCGATAAACGGCAAAGCGGGCTCGACGTATTTCCACGGCACGTGCAGGCAGGTTTCGACCGCGGTGTGGATCCCCGCGTTGTGGCTGGCCTCAAACAGCTGTCGGGCCAGTTCGGGATTCATAAACGGCTCGCCGCCGGAAAGCGTGACGCCGCCGCCGCTGCGATCGTAGAATGGCTTGTCGCGCAGTACCGTGGCCATAATCTCGTCAACGCTTTTCTCTTCGCCGCACACGGTTAATGCCGTGGTCGGGCAGCAGTCGCGCAATTTGCCGATATGCGCATCGGTGAGCTTTTCGCGGTGGATAATCAGACCGTCCAGCTTGCGGGTAATCACCTCCGGCGCAGCCAGCTGGCAGAGGTCGCAGCCGTCCAGGCAAAGGCGGGCGTCATACAGCAAATCCGCCGTGCGGGCGCGGCTTTCCGGGTTCTGGCACCAGCGGCAGCCCAGCGAACACCCTTTGAGGAAGACGACAGTGCGGATCCCCGGGCCGTCATGGGTTGAATAACGCTGAATGTTGAAGATCATGATTCACCCTCTTATTTGCATATGAAGATTAAATTACTTTCGAATGAAAGTTGTATTGATATAAATCAACAAGCAGAAAGAGGAAGGAGAATGAAGGTTAAAATGCCGCTGCGGGTCACAAAACATCCGGCGACAGCGCCGCCGGAAAAGGGTCAGGGCGTACCGCACACCTCGCAGTGAGGGTTACGCGGCAGCCTCATTTCACGGAACTGACAGCGCATGGCGTCGTACATGACGATTTTTCCCGTTGCCGGGCTGCCGTAGCGGGTCAGCAGCTTAATCGCTTCCATCGCCTGCAGCGAACCGATGGTGCCGACCAGCGGCGCCATGACGCCGGCTTCGACGCAGGTGAGGGCGTTTTCGCCAAACAGGCGGCTCAGGCAGCGGTAGCAGGGTTCATCTTCCTGATACGTAAAGACGCTGATTTGCCCTTCCATGCGAATCGCCGCGCCGGAGATCAGCGGCGTTTTATGGCGGAAACATCCGGCGTTGAGCTGGTTACGGATCGCGACGTTGTCGGTACAGTCGAGCACCAGATCGTGCGCGGCGATTTGCGCCGCCAGCGCCTCGTCTTCCAGCCGCGCGTTGAGCGCCGTGAGCTGAACGTGGGGATTAATCCGTGCTAGCGCGGCGCGGGCGGAGTCGACCTTCGGCTGGCCGATGGTGTCGTCGCTGTGCAGCGTCTGGCGCTGAAGGTTGGAGAGCGAGACGGCGTCGAAATCGAGCAGGGTTAGCTGGCCCACGCCTGCCGCCGCCAGATACTGCGCGGCGGCGCAGCCCAGCCCGCCGAGGCCGACGACCAGCACGCGGGAGGCTTTCAGCTGCTCCTGACCGTCAAAATCGAAATCGCGGAGAATAATCTGCCGGTTATAGCGCAGCATCTCCGCATCGCTCAGCTCCACGCCCATTACAGCCCTCCGAACAGATGATTAAACGGCTCGACTTCCACCCATTCGCCCGCTTCCACGTTGCCGCGCTCGCGTTCGAGAACGATAAAGCAGTTGCCGAGGCTGAATGAACTGAAGATATGCGAGCCCTGGTGACCGGTGCTGCTAACCACCAGCTCGCCGTCCGGGCCGCGCTGCAGCACGCCGCGCTGAAAATCGAGGCGGCCCGGCGATTTCTTCAGGCCGGAGGCGGCGCGAACGCGCAGGCGCATCGGCTGAGCTTGCCCGACGTTGCCGGACAGCTTCGCCAGCAGCGGCTGAACCAATTGGTAGAAGGTCAGCGTTGCGGAAACCGGGTTGCCGGGCAGGCCGCAGAACCAGCTGTGGTTGAGCTTGCCGAAAGCGAAAGGTTTACCCGGCTTAATCGCCAGCTTCCAGAAGCCGATTTCCCCCAGCTCTTCGAGGATCGCTTTGGTGTAGTCCGCCTCGCCGACGGAAACGCCGCCGGAGCTAATCACCACGTCGGCCTGCTGGTCAGCCTGAATAAAGGCTTCGCGCAGTTTAGCCGGGTCGTCGGGAATAATGCCGAGGTTAATGACCTCGCAGCCCAGCTCCTGCAGCATCAGGTGCACCGCCAGGCGGTTGGTATCGTAAATCTGCCCGTCGGCCAGCGGCTGGCCCGGCAGCTGGAGCTCATCGCCGGTGGAGAAGACCGCCACCCGCACTTTACGCACCACCTCAACCTCGGCAATTCCCAGCGAGGCGATGACCGGCAGCTCGGCGGCGGTCAGGCGGGTACCTGCGGGGAAGACGACCGCGCCGTGGGCGATGTCTTCGCCAAGACGACGAATATTCTGCCCGTTTTTCACCGGGGCGAGGAAGCGGATACCCTCATCGGTTTGTTCGGCCTGCTCCTGCATCACCACCGCGTCGCAGCCTTCCGGCACCGGCGCGCCGGTCATAATGCGGATACAGGTGCCTGCGGGCCAGACGCCGTCAAAGGGTTGACCGGCGAAGGCCTTGCCGGCCACCGGCAGCGCTGCGCCGTCGGTGAGATCCGCCAGGCGCACGGCGTAGCCGTCCATCGCCGAGTTATCAAAACCGGGAACGTTAAGCGGCGAAACGAGATCATGGGCGGTCACGCGCGAAAAGGCCTGCAACAGCGGTATGGTATCCGTCGCATTCAGCGGCGTAATACGAGTGAGCAACTGGGTCAGGGCTGTGTCGAGCGGCATCAGTCCGGCGGTAAAATCCATGGGTTTCTCCTGCGGGCAAACATCGAAAACGCCTATTATGGCAGAAAAGAGAGGCGGGCTATATCCCACCTGGCGACAAGCTTTACATCACCGTCCGCTCTTTCTATATTCAAAAATTGTATAGGACAGTCGGCACGATAATGATATTTATACACTTTATCGTTAAGGAATGGCGCAATGGGTAAGGCGGTTATAGCAATTCACGGCGGGGCCGGGGCGATTAGCCGCGCGCAGATGACGCCGGCGCGCGAGCGGGAGTACGTGGCGGCGCTGTCGGCGATTGTCGATAGTGGACAAAAAATGCTGGCTGCCGGGGCCAGCGCGCTGGATACGGTAACCGAAGCGGTCCGGCTGCTGGAGGAGTGCCCGTTATTTAACGCCGGTATTGGCTCGGTATTTACCCGCGATAGCCGCCATGAGCTCGATGCCTGCGTGATGGATGGTTACAGCTTACAGGCGGGGGCCGTGGCCGGGGTTCAACATTTACGCAATCCGGTGCTGGCGGCGCGGCTGGTGCTGGAGCAAAGCCCGCACGTGCTGTTGATTGGCGAGGGGGCGGAAGCGTTTGCCGCTTCCCGCGGTATGGCGCGGGTCGATAACAGCCTGTTTTCGACTTCCGAGCGTTTGCTGCAGCTGCGTCAGGCGCAGGAGGGCGACGATATCGTGCTCGATCACCACGCCGCGCCGCTGGATGAACGGCACAAAATGGGCACCGTCGGCGCGGTCGCGATGGATCTGGCGGGCAACCTCGCGGCGGCGACCTCCACCGGCGGCATGACCAATAAGCTACCGGGACGCGTCGGCGACAGCCCGCTGCCCGGTGCGGGCTGCTATGCCAATAACGCCAGCGTCGCCGTTTCCTGTACCGGTACCGGCGAAGTGTTTATACGTACGCTCGCGGCCTACGATATTTCGGCGCTGATGGAGTATAGCCAGCTCAGCCTGCAGGAGGCCTGCGAAAGGGTGGTGATGGAGAAACTTCCGGCGCTGGGCGGCAGCGGCGGCCTGATCGCCATCGACAGAGAAGGCAACGTGGCGCTGCCGTTTAATAGCGAAGGCATGTACCGGGCCTGGTGTTATGCGGGCGATACGCCCACGATTGGTATTTATCGCGAATAAGAGGAAAGGGCGTTGCCGCATAGTCAAGAAATCGATGCCGATGATGTTCTGCAGGTGCGCGGCCTGAACGTCGTGTTCAATCAGCAGCAGCAGGCTTTTTCCGCCGTCCGCGACCTGTCGTTTACCCTGCGGCGCGGCGAGACGCTGGCGATTGTCGGCGAGTCCGGCTCCGGGAAGTCGGTGACGTCCCTGGCGCTGATGCGCCTGCTCGACCAGGCGGTCAGCGAAGTGCGCAGCGATGCGCTGCTGCTGCGTCGTCGCAGCCGGCAGGTGATTGAGCTGAGCGAACAGTCTGAAACCGAGATGCGCGGCGTGCGCGGCGCGGATATGGCGATGATCTTCCAGGAGCCGATGACGTCGCTGAATCCGGTCTTCACCATCGGTGAACAGATTGCCGAATCTATCCGCTTACACCAGGGGCTGAAGCATGATGAGGCCCTGCGCGAAGCGAAGAAAATGCTCGATCAGGTGCGCATTCCGGAAGCGGAAGCCATGCTCTCGCGCTATCCGCATCAGCTTTCCGGCGGGATGCGTCAGCGGGTGATGATCGCCATGGCGCTCTCCTGCCGACCGGCTGTGCTGATTGCCGATGAACCGACCACCGCGCTGGACGTGACTATTCAGGCGCAGATTTTACAGCTGATTGCCGTCCTGCAAAAAGAGATGGCGATGGGCGTTATCTTTATTACCCACGATATGGGCGTGGTCGCCGATATCGCCGACCGCGTGCTGGTGATGTATCGCGGCGAAGCGGTGGAAACTGGCAGCGTGGAGGAGATTTTCCGCGCCCCGAAGCACCCGTATACTCAGGCGCTGCTGGCCGCGGTGCCGCGGCTGGGGGCAATGCGCGGCACTTCACTGCCGCGCCGCTTCCCTCTGTTAAACCAGAGCCCGTCGCCGGAGGGGCAGAACACCGTTGTGCCCGGGGAACCGATCCTGAAAGTTCGCGATCTGGTGGCGCGCTTCCCGCTGCGTAGCGGTATTCTCAACCGCATTACCCGCGAGGTGCATGCGGTCGAAAAGGTCAGCTTTGATTTATGGCCCGGCGAAACCCTGAGCCTGGTGGGGGAGTCCGGCTGCGGTAAATCAACGACCGGCCGGGCGCTGCTGCGGCTGGTGGAAACTCAGGGCGGCAGCATCACCTTCAACGGCCAGCGGATTGATACGCTGACGGGCAGTAAGCTTCAGGCGCTGCGCCGCGATATCCAGTTTATCTTTCAGGACCCCTACGCTTCCCTCGACCCACGGCAAACGGTGGGCTATTCGATTATGGAACCGCTGCGCGTGCATCGGCTGCTGGAGGGCGATGCCGCTCGTGAGCGGGTCAGCTGGCTGCTGGAACGCGTCGGGCTGGAGCCGGAGCATGCGTGGCGCTATCCGCACGAGTTTTCCGGCGGCCAGCGGCAGCGCATCTGTATTGCCCGCGCGCTGGCGCTCAATCCGAAAGTGGTGATTGCCGATGAGTCGGTATCGGCGCTTGATGTGTCGATTCGCGCGCAAATTATCAATCTGATGCTCGATCTACAGCGTGAGATGGGTATCGCATTTCTGTTTATCTCCCATGACATGGCGGTGGTTGAGCGCATCAGCCACCGCGTGGCGGTGATGTATCGCGGGCGCATTGTCGAGATCGGCCCGCGCCGCGCCGTGTTTGAAAACCCGCAGCACCCCTATACCCGTAAACTGATGGCCGCCGTTCCGGTGGCCGATCCTGCGCATCGTCGTCCGCAGCGCGTGCTGCTTTCAGACGAGCTGCCGGGCAACATCTTCAAGCGGGGCGAAGAGGGGATCAGTACGCCGTTACAGCAGGTGGGACCGGGGCACTTTGTCGCCAGAGAGCCCGCCGCCGACGTGCTGGCGCGCTAACAACGACACCAATAATGCAGCATTTCAGGAGAACAACATGACTCAACGCGTTTCAGGCAAATGGCTGTTGGCGCTGGGCGTCGCCTCGGCGCTGACAGCGGCTCCGGCTCTGGCCGCAAAAGATGTGGTGGTGGCGGTCGGCTCTAACTTTACGACCCTCGACCCGTATGATGCTAACGACACGCTGTCGCAGGCCGTCGCGAAGTCTTTCTATCAGGGGCTGTTCGGCCTTGATAAAGAGATGAAATTGCAAAACGTGCTGGCGGAAAGCTATACCGTTTCCCCGGACGGCCTGGTGTATACCATTAAGCTGCATCCGGGGGTGAAGTTCCAGGACGGAACCGAGTTCAATGCCGAAGCGGTTAAAGCGAACCTCGATCGCGCCAGCAATCCGGAAAATCATCTCAAGCGCTATAACCTGTATAAAAATATCGCCAGCACCGAGGCGGTTGACCCGACAACGGTGAAAATTACTCTCAAACAGCCTTTCTCGGCGTTTATCAATATCCTGGCCCACCCGGCGACGGCGATGATTTCTCCGGCGGCGCTGAAGAAATATGGTAAAGAGATTGGTTTCCATCCGGTTGGCACCGGCCCGTACCAGCTCGACACCTGGAATCAGACCGACTTCGTTAAAGTGAAGAAGTTCGCCGGTTACTGGCAGCCGGGGCTGCCGAAGCTGGACTCCATCACCTGGCGTCCGGTCGTGGATAACAATACCCGCGCGGCGATGCTGCAGACCGGCGAAGCGCAGTTTGCGTTCCCGATCCCTTACGAGCAGGCGCCGCTGCTGGCGAAAAACAGCAAGCTGGAGCTGGTGGCCAGCCCGTCGATCATGCAGCGCTATATCAGCATGAACGTGACGCAGAAGCCGTTTGATAACCCCAAAGTGCGCGAGGCGATTAACTACGCCATTAACCGTCAGGCGCTGGTAAAAGTCGCCTTTGCGGGCTATGCCACCCCGGCGACCGGCGTGGTGCCGCCGTCAATTGCCTACGCTGCAAGCTACAGCGCCTGGCCGTACGATCCGGCGAAGGCCCGCGAGCTGCTGAAAGAGGCGGGCTATCCGAATGGATTTAGCACCACGCTGTGGTCGTCGCACAACCACAGCACGGCGCAGAAAGTGCTGCAATTTACCCAGCAGCAGCTGGCGCAGGTGGGCATTAAGGCGCAGCTGACGGCGATGGATGCGGGCCAGCGCGCGGCGGAAGTGGAAGGTAAGGGGCAGAAAGAGAGCGGCGTACGCATGTTCTATACCGGCTGGTCGGCGTCGACCGGAGAAGCGGACTGGGCGCTGTCGCCGCTGTTCGCGTCGCAGAACTGGCCGCCGACCTTGTTCAATACGGCTTTCTATAGCAATCCCCAGGTGGATAAAGACCTCAACGACGCGCTGAAAACCACCGATGCGCAGGAAAAAACGCGGCTGTATAAAGACGCGCAGGATACCATCTGGAAAGAGTCGCCGTGGGTGCCGCTGGTGGTAGAGAAACTGGTCTCGGCGCACAGTAAAAATCTGACCGGATTCTATATCCAGCCGGATACCGGATTTAGCTTTGAACAGGCGGATCTTAAGTAGATAGCTGCGGGTCCCCGGGCGCAGGCTGCGGGGACTTCGCGCAAGGAGAAGCATGCTCAATTATGTGATTAAACGCCTGCTGGGGCTGATCCCCACGCTGCTGATTGTGGCGGTGCTGGTGTTTCTGTTCGTGCATATGCTGCCCGGGGACCCGGCGCGGCTGATTGCCGGACCGGAAGCCGATGCTCAGGTGGTGGGAATGGTGCGCCAGCAGCTGGGGCTCGATCGGCCGCTGCACGTGCAGTTCTGGCACTATATCAGCAATATTGTGCAGGGGGATTTCGGTACCTCGATGGCCTCGCGTCGCCCGGTAAGCAGCGAAATCGCCAGCCGTTTCATGCCCACGTTCTGGTTAACGCTCGCCAGCATGAGCTGGGCGGTGATCTTCGGTATGGCGGCGGGGATCGTGGCGGCAGTCTGGCGCAACCGCTGGCCGGATCGCCTGGGAATGGCGCTGGCGGTAACCGGCATCTCGTTCCCGGCGTTCGCGCTCGGCATGCTGCTGATGCAGGTCTTTTCCGTTGAGCTGGGCTGGCTGCCGACGGTGGGTGCCGACAGCTGGCGCCACTATATTCTGCCTTCGCTGACCCTGGGCGCGGCGGTGGCGGCGGTGATGGCGCGCTTTACCCGCGCCTCGTTCGTCGATGTCCTGCATGAAGATTACATGCGTACCGCGCGGGCAAAAGGCGTCAGCGAAACGCTGGTGGTGCTCAAGCACGGCCTGCGCAATGCGATGATTCCTGTCGTCACCATGATGGGCCTGCAGTTCGGTTTTTTGCTCGGCGGTTCAATCGTGGTGGAGAAGGTCTTTAACTGGCCAGGCCTCGGGCGTCTGCTGGTGGACTCGGTGGAGATGCGCGACTATCCGGTGATTCAGGCGGAAGTTCTCCTGTTTTCTCTGGAGTTTATTCTTATTAATTTAGTGGTGGACGTGCTGTATGCCGCCATTAATCCGGCTATCAGGTACAAGTAAGGTGCGATTGCTCAACTGGAGAAGACAAGCGGCTATCAACGCGATGCCGGGGATTAAACCCGGGCAGATACGTACCCCGTGGCACGAGTTCTGGCGGCGGTTTCGCGGTCAGCCGGTGGCGATGGGGGCGGGGGTATTTGTTCTGCTGCTGATTGCGGTGGCGATCGTGGCGCCGTGGATTGCGCCGTTCGACGCGGAAAACTATTTTGATTACGACCGGCTCAACGACGGACCTTCAATGATGCACTGGTTCGGCGTTGATTCGCTGGGGCGGGATATCTTTAGTCGGGTGCTGGTCGGCGCGCAGATCTCGCTGGCCGCCGGGGTACTGGCGGTATTCATCGGCGCGGCCATCGGCACCGTACTTGGGCTACTGGCCGGGTATTACGAAGGCTGGTGGGATCGCATCATTATGCGTATCTGCGACGTGCTGTTCGCTTTCCCGGGGATTTTGCTGGCAATTGCGGTCGTGGCGGTAATGGGGAGCGGGATGTCGAACGTCATCATCGCGGTGGCGATCTTTTCGATCCCGGCCTTTGCGCGTCTGGTGCGCGGCAATACCCTGGTGCTTAAGCAGCAGACCTTTATTGAGTCGGCGCGCAGCATCGGCGCCAGCGATGCTACCATCCTGTTTAATCATATATTGCCCGGAACGGTATCATCGATTGTGGTCTACTTTACGATGCGTATCGGGGTGTCGATTATCTCCGCCGCCAGCCTGTCATTTCTGGGGCTTGGCGCGCAGCCGCCGACGCCGGAGTGGGGGGCAATGCTGAACGAGGCGCGGGCGGATATGGTGATGGCGCCGCACGTGGCGCTGTTCCCGGCAATTGCCATTTTTCTGACGGTGCTGGCGTTTAACCTGCTGGGTGATGGCCTGCGCGATGCGCTGGATCCGAAGATAAAAGGTTAGGCGTTCGAGGATTGTGCAGCCCGGACAGGTGTCCGGGAAAGCACACCGCACGCTAATCCTGTGCGGTTTTGTCGCCCGGATAGGGCGCATGAGCGCCGCTATCCGGGACAGGTTCAGCGGGCGGAATTAAACCCGGCTGCCCCACAGATCGTATTCGTCGGCGTGTTCGACTTTCACTCGCACAACGTCGCCCGGTTTGACTTTACTTTCGCCGTTGAGGTACACCGCGCCGTCGATTTCTGGCGCATCGGCCATGCTGCGGCCAATGGCTCCTTCTTCATCGACTTCGTCGATCAGCACCATAATTTCGCGGCCAACTTTCTCCTGCAGACGCTCGGCGGAGATCTGCTGCTGAAGCTGCATAAAGCGGTTCCAGCGCTCTTCTTTAACGTCTTCCGGTACCTGATCCGCCAGTTCGTTGGCGGTCGCGCCTTCCACCGGGCTGTACTTGAAGCAGCCGACGCGGTCGAGGCGAGCTTCTTTCAGGAAGTCGAGCAGCATCTGGAAATCGTCTTCCGTTTCACCCGGGAAGCCGACGATAAAGGTCGAGCGCAGGGTGAGTTCCGGGCAGACTTCGCGCCACTGCTTGATGCGCGCCAGCTGGCGGTCGGCGGAGCCCGGACGCTTCATCATCTTGAGAATACGCGGGCTGGCGTGCTGCAGCGGAATATCGAGGTAGGGCAGAATTTTGCCTTCCGCCATCAGCGGGATCACATCATCGACGTGCGGGTACGGATAGACGTAGTGCAGGCGCACCCAGATACCGAGCTTCGCCAGCTCTTCGCACAGGCTAACCATACTGGTTTTGACCGGCATACCGTTGTGGAAACCGCTGCGATGTTTGACGTCAACGCCGTAGGCGGAGGTGTCCTGAGATATCACCAGCAGCTCTTTGACGCCGGCGTCGGCCAGGCGTTTGGCTTCCGCCAGCACTTCGCCAATCGGACGGCTGACCAGATCGCCGCGCATTGACGGGATGATGCAGAAGGTGCAGCGATGGTTGCAGCCTTCGGAAATTTTTAAGTAAGCGTAATGACGCGGCGTCAGCTTCACGCCCTGTTCCGGCACCAGGCTGAGGAACGGGTTGTGTTTAGGCTTCGGCGCGTAGTGGTGGACGTGTTCCAGCACCTGTTCATAGCTGTGCGGGCCGGTAATTTCCAGCACCTTCGGATGCACTTCGCGGATCTGATCTTCTTTTGCGCCCAGGCAGCCGGTGACGATCACTTTGCCGTTTTCTTTCAACGCTTCGCCAATCGCTTCCAGCGACTCCTGCACGGCGCTATCGATAAAGCCGCAGGTGTTAACGATAACCATATCAGCGTTATCGTAGGAGGGAACCACGTCATATCCTTCGGTACGCAGTTCAGTCAGGATACGTTCTGAGTCCACGAGGTTTTTCGGGCAGCCCAGAGAGACAAAGCCGATCTTCGGCTGAGGGGTGACATTGCTCATAGCTTAAAAAGTGTTCAATTATTGGGATGGTCAGGGCAGGGATTCTACAGAGATCGGCGGAAAGTTTATACTCCTTTTCTTGTTAGCCTGGCGATGTCCGTGTTTCTTTTTATCGGGATGATTATCCAGATTGTTAATCAAAATAAGGGAGTTATTCACCTTTAATCTTGCAACCCGGGGAAGTCGGTTTAGATCTGGTTTAACCTGAAGCGGTAAAATAGCCGCTGCTTTCAGTCTTTATTTTTATCAGGTTTCCCATGTTTAAAAAGTTGGGTGGTTTCGTCTGCGCGCTGGCCATGATTGGCGCGACGCCCGTTTATGCCAACGAGATGGCGTTATATTCGGTCAATACCGGTTCCTTTGTTTATCACATGACCGGCAATCACGGTCAATATAACGAAAAATTCAATAACCAATTTTTTTCCGTTGAGCGCAAGCTGTCAGCGGATTCAAAGTACAGCCTGTTGGCCGGCACCATGAAGAATAGCTTTGCCGACCGCTGCCTCTCGTTAGGGGCGAGAAGAGACTGGTACGCGGGGGCAAGCGGCTGGACGTTCAAGGGCGTCTATGCCTATACCGGCGAGTTTTTCTTTAAAGCCTTTCGCGATTGCGGGGATTCAGGCACCTATCGAACGGCGAAGAAAATCACCGGCGTCGGTTTCTCTCCCTATATTTATCATGGCCTGCAGTACAATTTTACCGATTATTTCGGCGTGGAAACGGGCATTATCGTCCCGGCCATATTTGTGATGAGCGTGCAGTGGAGCTTCCGCTAATTCGCCCGAAAGAGGCTTCCGGGCGAATTTTGATTAATGGCTTTGCGCAACGCCAGCGCCTGGCGCAGCCCCCGGCGCGGTCGGTTCTCTATTATCGCGCAGCGTAAATACCGAGATCAGCGTAAACAGCCCGGCGATGCCGCCCAGAATATAATAGGTATGCGCGAAGCCGATGGTGTCGTACAAATACCCGGCCAGCGGCGAGTAAATCGCGGTAGCGATGGAGGCGACGAACAGCACCAGCAGGTAGACCGTCGAGGAGAGCTTGTTGTCGAAGTTGGCGGCGATAAATTTAAACACCGACACCAGAATCAGCGGTTTTTCCAGCGCATGCATCATTTTGACCGCGCCGATCCACACCGGGCCCAGCGGAATCGCGGAGCCGACGATACGCACCGACATGATCAGTCCGGCGATGATCAGCGCCCATTTCGCGCCGGTGCGGTTCACGAACCACGGCATCAGGCATAAAAACAGCGTCTCGCCGCATACCTGAATGGAGGCCAAAATGCCGTACCAGCGATTGCCTTCTTCCGGCGTCGGGAACTGCAGAGAAAAGTACTGGGCAAACTGCTGATCGTAGGTGTCGTAGATTTGCGTGACGAACAGGGTAAAGACCAGCAGCATCCAGAACTGGCCGTTCTTCGCCAGCTCCAGGGCATGCGAAACTTTCAGCGCGCTGGTTTTCTGCATTTCCGCTTCGGTCAGCTCGATTTTGGTCAGCATAAAACAGAGCGCGGCAATCACAATGGCGATACTCGCCAGCCAGAAGGCGAGGTTCGGATTGCTGTCGATATACTTGCCGACGATCCACGCGGCGGCGGCCCAGCCTAACGATCCCCACATTCTTACCCGGCCATATTCGAACTGGTAGCGCCGCGAAATTTTATCAATATACGAATCAATCACCCCGCAGCCGGAGTTAAAAATTATTCCCAGGTATACTCCGCCAAGCAGCGCACCCAGCCAGAAGCTGTGCACCAGCAGCGGCGCGTACAAATAAATAAAGAACGGGCCTACCGGTAGCAGCATGGCGACCAGGATCCAGATCAGCCGCTTTTTCAGGCCGAACTTATCGGAAATAAAGCCGAAGAAGGGCTGCATCAGCAGGGCAATAAAGGCGTTGACCGAGTAGAGCAGGCCGGTTTTCGTTGCGCTAATCCCGAGGTGCTGAGTCGTCCAGATCACAAAGAACGCCATGGTCGAGGACCAGGCGAAGAGATAGAGGAAATCGAAAAGACTCAACAAGATATAGTTTCTTTTGCCGGGCGTCATCATTTCAGTTCCTTCAAGCGATAGAGATAAAGGTTACAAACAGGATCGATATGCCTGCCGTTCTTATTGAATGTTATACGTAATACATTTTATTTAATGATATGACACCCGGCGGCATTTTCTGGCAACGTGAATTGCGCTAATTTGTGATCATCACTGCAATAAATGATTTTATATCCCAGGGTTGGAATTTTTACTTTTATGAGAACGTATAACATTTTTGGCTTTCAGGAGATGATGTCGCAGGTGGGGATTTTAAGCTTCGTTGTAACATTGTAAAGGATGTTAATGACCTGAGAATTATTGATCTGCCTCATCGTTTTGTACAAAAAATGACCATATTATGATTGTGGTAAAGGACGACAGAGGAGGAACCGCGATGAGCGTTGACAGACTATATCGTAACCTGATGAATAAGCTGATTAATGCCAACATTGATCTCGATGCTTATTTACAGCTGCGTAAAGCAAAAGGCTATATGTCAGTCAGCGAAAACGACCATCTACGTGATAACTTGTTTGAACTGTGCCATGAAATGCGTCAACACGCGCCGCGCCTGCAGCACGTCGTTGCGCCGGAGGAAAAGGATGCCCTGCGGCTGGCGGGCGAAGCCGTCGCTTCCGCGGCGGTGTGCCTGCTGAGCGGACATCATGACTGCCCGTCCTACATCGCTGTCGACGTAGATAAGCTGGAAAGCTGCCTGGCGGTATTGCGGCTAAATATTCATAAATTGAATGATTCCAAGCCCATTACTCATGCCTGAGATCGGGGGGAGCCTGCTCCCCCCGATTAATGTTATGTAAAAATTCCTTCCCGTTTTCCCACGCTGGCTACCCTTATCGCATTGCTGACAAAAGGAGTATGCCATGCGCCAGACCATTACCCTGATGATAGCCCTTACCGCACTGTTGCTGCCTGCGGCAGCTGTTGCTGCCCGGGAGCGCGTAGAGGTGCTGCAGAACCAGCTTGAACACCCGTGGGCGCTGGCCTTTCTTCCGGACGATCGGGGCATTCTGATGACCCTGCGCGGCGGCGAGCTCCGGCTGTGGCAGCGGGAAAAAGGCCTCGCGCCTGCGATCTCGGGCGTACCGCAGGTCTGGGCCAACGGGCAGGGGGGGCTGCTTGACGTGGCGCTGGCCCCGGATTTCGCCCAGTCGCGCCGGGTCTGGCTAAGCTACGCCGAAGGCGGGAGTGACGACAAGGCCGGGACCGCCGTAGGCTACGGCCGACTGAGCGAGGATCTCCAGCGCCTGGAAAACTTCCAGGTGGTTTTCCGCCAGCAGCCGAAGCTCTCAACCGGCAACCATTTTGGCGGGCGGCTGGTGTTCGACGGCCGCGGTTATTTGTTTATCGGTCTCGGGGAGAATAACCAGCGTTCGACCGCTCAGGATCTCGATAAGCTGCAGGGAAAAGTGGTGCGGCTAACTGCTGATGGCAAGGTCCCGGACGATAATCCTTTTGTCGGCCAGGCTGGCGTCAGGCCGGAAATCTGGTCTTACGGTATTCGCAACCCCCAGGGGATGGCGATGAACCCGTGGAGCGATACGCTGTGGTTAAATGAACACGGCCCGCGCGGCGGGGATGAGATCAACCTGGTGCAAAAAGGGAAAAACTACGGCTGGCCGCTGGCGACGCACGGCATTAACTATAGCGGCCTGCCGATCCCGGAGGCCAAAGGCAAAACGCTGGAGGGAACCGAAGCGCCGCTGTTTGTCTGGGCGAAGTCGCCAGCGGTGAGCGGTATGGCGTTTTACAACGCGCCGACCTTCCCGCAGTGGCAGCACAGGCTCTTTATCGGCGCGCTGAAGGATACGTCGCTGATTGTCCTCAAGGTTGACGGCAATAAGGTGACGGAACAGGAGCGGATTCTGGGCGATCGCGGTAAACGTATCCGCGATGTGCGCGTTGGACCCGATGGCTATCTGTATGTCTTAACCGACGAATCCAACGGCGAGCTGCTGAGGGTGAGCCCGGCGGGCTAATATCAGGTGACCGGGATCATCACCACGTTGCGCCAGGCCTGGCGCTGGTTAATCTGCTGATACCAGCGCTGCAGGTGCGGGCGCGGTTGCCAGGTTTTCACGGTCTCCAGCAGGTTATAAATGAACGGCGCGACGGCGATATCGCCGAGGCCGAAGGCGTCGCCTGATAGCCACTGACGGCGCGACAGTTCGTCATCGAGAATGGCGAACAGGGTCTCGCAGGTGGCAATACCGGCTTCAATCGCGGCGGGGTCGCGTTTTTCCGGCGGGGTTCTCACCAGCCCCATTAAAATCGGCCGATGGGCCGGCGAGAGCGAACCGTTGGCCCAGTCCATCCATTTCTCTCCCTGAGCGCGTTCGGCGGGCGACTCCACCCACAGGCGATCCTGACCATACTGCGCGGCCAGATAGCGGATAATGGTGTTTGATTCCCAGAGCACGATATCGGTCGTCTCATCTTTCAATAGCGGTACCAGCCCATTAGGATTCATGGCCAGATAGGCCGGATCGTGATTCAGACCGAACTCCAGGCCTGCCAGAATTTGCTGATACGGGAGGTCGAGTTCTTCCAGCACCCAGCGCACTTTCTTCACATTGGTCGAGTTATTTCTGCCCCACAGCGTAATCATATCCGCTCCTGCTTTTTATTTCGCCGCCGTTGCGGCGTAGTGAGCATTCATGTTGGAATAAAGTTAATATTCCGGCAAGTGATTTTATTCTGCTGAAATTAAACGCTTTTTATACCCACTACCTTGTGTTTGGGGCACCCTTGGGACACAACGTCAGAAAAACTGTTGTTCAGCATTTCCACCTGGTTCCTGTCCATCTCTCCGATCCACTTCGAGTAAATCTCATAAACCATCTTCGCATTCTCGTGGCCCATCTGTCCGGCGATAAAAGATGGGTTAGCGCCGGCAGTTAAAAGCCAGCATGCAAACGTGTGGCGCGACTGGTAAGGGCGTCTGCTCCTGATGCCCGCCTTCTTTAATCCCGCCTCCCAACTATACCCCAGAGACTGAGAGCCGTAATACTTCGTTTCCCCGCGCCAGTTTTTGGGCGGGATAAACACGAACCGTAATTTTTGTTGTTCCGTTAACCCATGCTCACGGTGATGGAAAGTGATTTCGGTTTTGCTTAATGCGCCTGTTAGCTTAAATTGTTCGCGTAGAGCATTTAGAGCAGGTTCCAGCAGGGTTACCGTTCTGATCCCCGCTTCGGTTTTGGGTGGCACAAACAGGCCCTCATTCGTCTGGTTACGCCTGACGTGAAGCTCACCCTTATCAAGGTCCACATCCTCCCAGGCTAAAGCTGTAAGCTCTCCATGCCGAAGACCAGTAAAGATTGCTGTAGTCCAGAGCAAAACATACCGAGGAGATAACGTTTTTATGAAACCTTCGTACTCACTCTGTAGAAGCGGATCCGGGTCTCTCCTGGAGCGCCTAAGCATCTTTATACCTTCGTGAGGGGTATGCTCGATAAAGCCGCTCAGGTTCGCCAGCTTGAGCAACGCAGTCAGGTTGTTCATCAGGCCGTTGACCGTGGATACAGCGCGACCTTTTCTTTTAAGCCAGGGCGCGTGATCGCTAAAGGTGTTACCAGTTAATAGCGCGTTCCTGTAATTCAACAGATCGGTATGCTGGATATCCGCAATATGCGTATTACTTCCGACGATAGTGCAAAGCGTTGCTATACGTGATTCTGCGCCTCTGTATGACGCAGCTGAGACCTCAAGCTTTTTGGCATTAAGATAAACTTTGCACAATTCACCGAAGGTTTTAATTTTTTGTGTTGTGGTGAATTTTTTAAGCGCCTTTGATTCAGGAAAGTGCTCTGCATAGTCAAATTTACCTTGCTGAATCTCACTCATGATTAAAGCACGGAGATTGCCCGCTTTTTTTATATTGCTATTTGAAACAGTCCAGCCCCGCAAAACTTCGCGGCAACGTATGCCGCGATATAGAAAGCTAATTCTTATTCCTTTCCCATGCAGCTCTACGCCAGCAGGCATATTCATTAAGTTTCCCCGACAAGCCTATTAATCCTGGTGTAGTTGTAGAGAAGCGTTACCCTTCCTTCTGAAGCTTTTGGATCTGGTGGGTGTTTCTTATAATGAATGCCCTCGATCCATCTCCCATCCCGGTAAGATTTAATTTGCCGGGGAGTCATATACATCTTCGCTACAATTCCCTTTTCCATCACCCATTCATCTTCTTGAGTAATATCGGCCATAAATAACCTCATGGCCGGGAAACTATAATTAGTTCCCCGGTTTAATGTTGATTATTGGAAATCAGTTTGTGCTGCCACATCGTTTGAACTCAATAACCCAAACCCATGGGTTGCTCTGCCAGCTTTCTTCATCGTAGATAGATTTCCAGAGAGTAACGAAAGAGCCCCTGGCGCTAAGCTGGTGTTGAGTCCAGCCCGGTTGGTAATGCTTCCAGAACCCGCCGCGAAACTGGGCCACGCCTTCAGATGCTGCATTCTCTTCGCTGATAGCGTTTAATCGCTCCACGCGCACACCGGTAATTTCCAGCAGAATGCGGCTGGCCCAGCGCGGCATGTGCAGCGATGGCGTCCACTTCTCAGGCGTTGCCGGTTTATTGCAGACCGATACAGGCACGCGGTGGGTTTGCTCCGTCCAGGAATTTCGCACGCTGGCTTTGTATACCAGTGTGGCGACGTCGGTAGCCCGGCTATGGACACGAAATGTCTCGCGCACCCAAATTCGATCGCCTGGTTTACCAAATGCGCTGTTCAGATAGTTGCCTGCCGACAGCTCCCCGGCCAGTTCATTGCCAGCCAGCTCGCACCCAAGGTTTTTGTCTAATACCGGAAACCTAACTGGGCGCCGTGTCTGCGTCTTCCGTCCGTCGAGAATGGCCCGCACCATCTCAGCGTTAAAAATCATTCCACGCTCGAGCATCGTGAAGCCTCCGACTGAAGAGCCTTGTATGCACGCAATACATGGATTGTTTTCCCGGAAATAACCGTTTTTAAAATAAAGAATCCGCTACGCTTTGAACGAACGGAAGGAGCCAGGAATAAAGCAGTATCAACGGCGCGATTGTGCAGCCGGAATTCGAATACCGTACTTGTGACAATCGCGGTTGCTATTACACCTTTATCAATAAATTCTATTTTCATATTTGTTATTTCCTTTTGCAGGATTGCTAACTGAAACTGATTTTATTTATTCCAGAACGAAGGCCGTAATTGGGCTGTTGCTGGTCTGGCTGGTAAAGAGTTTCGGAATGATGACTTTGCAGCTGTGAGCGTTTCTTTCTTCTTTTGCTTTTCATTGCACACAGGGCAGTAATAGGCTTGCTTACGGTATGCACCCTTTCCGATGGGGCGATATTGCAACTCTTCGCGTGCAAAGGAGCCGCCGCAGCTGTAGCAGTGGAGTGTTTCGGTTTCCATATTTATTCCTGTATTAAGGTGTGTGGATACCTGCCATTTAAGGCATTAATTCATTTGTTCGATAATTAAAATGAAACTTCGGTATTGACTTTATATTGCCCTGTAAGCAAGTCAGCGTCGACGGAAATTAAATCCCCGTACAGGTCGTAATTTAAAATAACATCACGAAATTGAAGTCCTGAAAGCGCATCCGTACGACCACAAAACATATGGTCTTCTTCGTGCTTTGCTGCTTCATGAATATCTTTTATTGATGCCATGGCATCAGACCACATGCCACTGTTACCAATGAACTGCGCAATAGCGAGTTTGCTTTGAGCTGCTTTAACCATCGGGTTACTTTGCAGAAAATTAGCCATTAAATACTCCCGTAACATGCAGAATTTTTATAATGGTCGCTGACCAGGCAACAAGGCAGATGACCAGAACAATAACCAGCGAGCGAATGCCATTTCTGCTCATGCGCCACCCCAGCACTGAACGCTTACCGATGCGACCGCAAATAAAAATGGAACAACCTTCAACCAAAACCGGCGCCATGCTGGCTTGTCTTCGTCTCGAATCATCTCCTTACCCTCTGCGATGGCTATTTTTTATGTCATTCCAGTACTGAAAAGTGCAGGGGATACCTGCATCTAAGACGGCTTGTGTGGCCGCAATGATGTTTGCATGCCAGATGACACATACTGTTGTTCGCATCTGCATATAACGCAGAGACGGATCAGCCTTGCTCATCTCAATTCCGGCTCGTGCTGCGTCACTGGAGCTATCAAAGCTAAAAATTACCTCGCTCATCCTCTTGCCCTCTTATGAATTTCAGTACCTAACAGACCTTGCAATGCAGTGCCGGGTGCCTCCCGGTGATACCAGCCAGTTAACAACTGGTAACGACAGCTTCTTTTCCACCCCGCTCTTCTTAGAAACGAGTGTTACCGCTTAACTGTGCCGCGTGCGCATAGCCGCATTCACTGCATTGCAAAGCCTGTTGATTTTTAGCCTTCAGGCGGCCAACCGAACGTTTAACCTATCGCACCGTTGTGTCGATAAGTAGAGAATACTACATAAAGTAGATTGGTCAACACCTAAAGTAGAAATAAATATCTACTAAAAGTTGTTTTTAACGGTGCGGAGACACAAAAAAACCCAGCATTGCTGGGTTTGGTGTGGTTGTTTCTGATTTATTTTTTGTCTGGATCTGCGTACTCGCTATAGAACTCCAGGAGCTTCTTATAGCGAATCTCAAAGGCCAGAAGCATGTTGTTTGCTTCTGCATCAGGGAATTTTCTGAAGACTCGAATCAGGCGTTTCTCTTCATCGCTTAAGCTCGCGAATTCTGTTTCATCGCCTTTCTCTGGTTGGGTGAGGGTGACGGTCTCCAGGGCTGCGTTGGATTCAGCACTGTTTTCTGCTGCCCCGTAGTCTAGCCAGGCTGGAGGCACGCTCAACCACTCCGCAATTCTCATCAGCTTTTCATCGCGCGGTTTTGCTGTGCCAAGCGTATACCGCCTAGCCATTTCGTAGGTGACCTGTCCCGCATGACTTAATTGCTTAACAGACAAGTTCTTTTTACTCATCTCTTGGTTAAGTCGATCTGCGAAGTCTTGATGCTTATTCGATTTTTCTACCATAGGTAGAAGATTACGGCAGAGAGTGTTTTTAGTCATTTCTATTTTAAGTAGTTGCATTTTCTACTTTGTGTAGTATTCTCTACTTACCAACTCACAGGAGGTAAGAATGCCTACACCATACAAAAACATAACGGAGAAAGCCGTTAGAGCGATTGGGAATGTTTCCTGTGTCGCCCGCATGTTCGACTTTAAGTCGAGCCAGTCAGTAGCAAATTGGATAAACCGAAATTGCGTCCCTAGTGATCGCGTCATCCCACTCTGTCGCATGGGAGGGTGGGTAGTAACCCCTCATGAACTTCGCCCGGATCTTCATCCAACACCGATTAGTGGGCTTACGGAAGAAATTATCACCAAGCGGCAGAGGGAGTCTGATTGATGGAAATCAAACACGAGCACGTTGAAATGGTTCTGCTGGCCTGGGCTGCTGAAGTCGGCCAGGCATACGCAGCCAACGCGATTACTGAAGAATACGTGCGCTCAGGTGGGACTGAGCTTCGCCTGGTTCCGGGTAAGGCGTGGGCCAATCAGCAAAATATCTTCCATCGCTGGCTGAAGGGTGAGACCGAACAGCAGCGCGAGAAAATCCGTCTGCTGCTTCCGTCAATCCTGCGCGTTCTGCCGCGTGAAATCCGTCATCGTCTGAGCATCTACGACACTATCGAACGTCGGGCATTGCTGGCGGCCCAGCATGCCATCGGAACGGCTATTGATGCCCACGACGATGCTATTGAAGCCATATACAGCAAGGCGTATCAGCCTCTCGCTGTTGAAGTAACGAAATACCACTGATTCTGGAGGTGACTATGTGTAACCAGTCTGCTGCTGAATTGATTGCTCGCCTGAAACGAGCGTATCCGGCGTATGAGCCGTCTGAAGGAGATTGTGCAGGCACTGGCATCCCTAAGGCCGGTTCTCGCTTCCAGCACAGACACAAAGGCCACATGGTGACGGTACTCACAGCGACAGAGAAAGATGTTTCGTACCGCAAAGCCTGCGGGGCTATGGGCTGGGTGGGATTGAGAGAGTTTTTACGGCTACACAATGAGGTTTGGGAATGAACAATCAGGTGTTTGAAATTGTTCAGGCCATGTCGGGGCAGGGGAACTGCATAACGATCCCCGGACCGTATCTGGATTTCTTTGCAGGAGACAGGCAGCAGCATTTGCTGGCGGCCATTCTCAATCAGCTGGTGTTCTGGTCGGGCAAGTCGAGTCTGGAAAATGGCTGGTTTTACAAAGAGCACGCAGCGCTTGCGAAAGAGATCCGCGCTAAAGACGGCGATGTGGTCAGAAAAGCAATGTTCAAGATTACAGAGAAGTACCTGGCGGGGGTTATTGAGGAAGAGCTGCGGCAGGTAAGCGGCACGCCGAAGAAGCATTACCGCGTCGATCAGGAAGCGCTAATCGCTAAAATATTCCCGCAAGAGGGAGATTCAAATAAACCATTGAAAAATATGGATACGGCTCAAGAGCTGAATGGAAACGACTCAAGAGCCGAATCGAAAAAAGTGATTGAAAGTAATGGAAACGGCTCTCAAGCCGAATGCATTCGCCCCAAGAGCCGAATGGAAACGGCCCAAGAGCCGAATCCTGGAAACGGCTCTCAAGCCGAATCCTATCTCTATACAGATCTTAAAAACAGATCACTACATACAGATCATAAAAATCATGCGGGAGAGATTCTTCCTGTGGATAACTTTGCAGAGTCAGGACGTGAACCAGTCATCCCGGAAGCAAATATTCCTGACGCTACCGGAGACAGTAACCTGGCTACCGATGATGACTTCGATCTCGCGATGTGGTTCTGGTCGACCATCATCGAGATGTACGAACGCGCCGCCGAATTTGACGGCTCTCTGGCAAAACCGAGAGAACCGAGCTTTGTCGCCTGGGCTAACGAGGTTCGCCTGCTTCGCCAGGAGCATGGATGTAGCCACGACCAAATTCGCACCATGATTGAGCGCATTCAGCGCGATCAGTTCTGGTGCCCAAAAGTTCAAACCATGAAGACATTACGCAACAAATGGCCAGAGCTGACACTGAAGCTGTGCCCGGTAAATCTCGCAACCGGCGGCAACCTCGGTTTTAGCGGCAAGGTTCAGGCAGATATTCCTAAGGGTTTCAGGGGCTAAGGAGTTTTTTTAATGAAAACAACCAAATCCAAGAAAACACAATACAACGGTGAAATCACGATGATCGAATTTCTCAAAGCTAATTCTGATTTGACTACGCGTGAAATCGCCAATGCGCTGGGGCGCGGTATGTCGTCAGTGAATGGCCAGCTTCGCCAGCTGCATGGAGCGGGTCAGATTGTCCAGAGCGGCCTACGCAACGGCGCAGCCTTGTGGCGCTTTAACGACATGCCGTTTGGCTGCGCGAACCTTATCCGCATGATGTTTGAAAACCTCCTGAGGGAGTGTCGCGGAGTCGCCCAATGAAATTACAAAAATGCCCTGATTGCGGCGCGGTACCAGAGTTTCACTGGAAAGATTATACGTTTGGCTCATGTTCAGGCGCTCTGAAATGCCCGTATGACCATTACCGGGTCCAGCACAGTTACTGGGCTGGTGGAAAGAACAAAGCCAGGCATGCTCTGGAACAAAAATGGGCGGAAGCGGTGAATAAAAACGAGGTTAAAAATGGCTAAAGATTCGAAAGTGGTATACGGCGCCAGTGGCAAGACGAACGTTTTAACGTTCGAGCCTGAAAACCTTCATCTGGTTACCGACAAAACTCACCCGCTTTACGATGAACGGGTCCACCTTCCTATCGACGAAGGAATGGTTCTGAACATCAAAGAGTTGGGTGTACTGGAACCTATCATCGTCTGGAAAGACCCTGAAACGGGGCTCACCTGCGTAGTTGTAGGCCGTCAGCGTGTAAAACATACCCTGGAGGCAAATAAGCTTCTTTTGAAAGAGGGCAAAGACCCACTGCTTGTTCCTGGAGTCGTTAAGCGCGGGTCAGCAAATCAGATGGCTAAATACATGGTCAGCGAAAACGAAATTCGCCGACCTGATACACCGCTTGGCCGGGCTAAAAAAATGTCAGATGCGCTCGACCGCGGGCTCGATGAGAACGACATTGCGGTGTTGTTTGGCTGCAGCGTTCAAACCGTTCGTGCAACGCTCTCCCTCCTCGATGCCACCCAGGCCGTCCGGGAAGCGGTGGAGTCTGGCAAAGTTACCGTTACCCAGGCTCGTCAGCTTGGCACCTTCCATCCTGAGGAGCAGAGGGCGAAAGTGGCAGAAATCGAAGCGGCAACTGCTGGCACAACCGGCCATGAAAAAGCCCGGCGTCAGCGTCAGATCCTCGGTGAAGCAAAGCCGCGTCTGAAAACCCGCAAAGAAATCACAAAAGCCCTGGAATCTGCCGAGGGTGAGTATGCAAGCGCACTCCGTTGGGTGCTTGGGGAGGCCGTATGACAATTATAAAAAACCATACCGGTACCGTGATCACCAAAGACGGTCCGAAGGTAAAAAAACTGCACCAGACAGAGCGGATGTGGGTCGTCGGCAAAAACGAGTTTTACCACAAAGAAACCGGGCTCCGTCACTTTGCAGAAAATACGCGCCGCCGGCTGCTGCTGGACACCATCAAGCCTATCGGGGTGAAGCATGTTTAAACAGAACGAAAAATCTATCGCTCAAATTGCTGAGTATATCCCGCGCTCCTGCAGGGGTATGCAGCTGCAGGAAGCCAAAGCGCGCCTTGAAAAAAATTGCGCTCTATAGCGATGACGACTGTGATGCTGCCGTTCTTAACGCGGCATTTGCACAAGCTCTTTATAGTCATTCGCGGGCATCTTTTTTTCGTGCATCGCAGCGCAACTGCATGAGGGGCTATCTGATGAAGCCCTGACGATTTTCGCGGGATGCTCAATGACTCATATCTGTGGTCTTGTTTACTACGTTATCAAATCTGTTTTCCGAGCTAAAAATTGAAAAACCTTCTCTACGGAGAGGTTTTTTTGTTTTTGAACATACATTTTCCATGTGCGTCTGATCTGCACAGCATCGAAATGGTTGATGTAGAACACCAAACAGTAACTCTTCTGATTTAACCGATCTCGCGGTTTCCGTCCACCGATGAATGTTTCCTTTTATAGCCTGGTAAATAGGGGGTTGCACACTACACAAAATGTGCATTCTTTGTCGCGCTAGTGTTTTCTGCTACCTCATTTTACATGTAATTAATTAAATTCTGAAATTGGCTGAATTCTTCTAACTGAGTGAAATAGGGGGTTGCACCAGAGAAAAAATGTGAATGACTTTTTTATATTTAGTAGTTTTCCATAATGCATTGAATTTATTGCTCTTTGTATTTTTATTGTCATTCTATTTTGTCTGTAAAAATAGGGTCTTGATGGACGATCTAAATATGTCATTGTATTCCAGAACGTCGCGAGTTCATTTTTAGCCATCCCTGTACAGGAAAAGAAAAATCTACGATTTATGAAATATTCACAAGGTGCGGACTGATGAATAAGAAAGAAATGAATGAAGCAATGGACGTTTTGGGTACGTATGTTGTCAACCACCTTTCTGGTGGAGTTTATGTTGTAACCCCGCTTAATGAAGGAGAGATTGTAATCACAAAGGAATCTCACGAGGAGTGTAAAGTATTCTTCCGGAAGAAGAAAAAGTGATTTATACTAATCACCTCGGCTGAACACCGAACCTATCGCGCCATCACCGGAGTAAAGTGATGACGCAAAAACGCATCAACGCCATTTTACGCCGTGCCTCAGTGCGCGGTGTTTCCGTTTGTCTGTCGCACCCAGGCGGTGCGGTATGAGCAAATCAAAAACCAAAGCTGAAAAGCTTCATATTAGCCGCGTAGCCGCTCTGGGCTGCATAGTTTGCCGCAACCTTGAATACGGTGAATCACCCGCTGAAATCCATCACTGCAGTTCTGGTACTGGCTTGTCTGTCCGCGCTGATAATTTCCACGTAATCCCTCTTTGCCACGCACATCACCGCACCGGCGGCCACGGTGTTGCTATTCACGCTGGGCGTAAGTCATGGGAGGAAAAATTCGGTACTGAAGCTGAGTTACTGAGCCAGGTTCTCCAGGAGTTAGGGGAGACCACAGCATGACTAATCCTTACTGCGAATCTCTCACAGCCCTTCGCAACGCACCATCACATTATTTAAAACAGGTTGGCGACCAGTGGCGAACGCCGGATCCGCTTTTCAGGGGTATCAACGCAATGTTTGGTCCGTTGATGCTGGACCTGTTTGCTGATGACAGCAATGCAAAATGCCCTGTCTGGTACACCGCAGAAGATAACGCGCTGACAAAGGATTGGTCGGAAATGCTTTCCTCAATCGGTGGTGCTGCATTTGGTAATCCGCCTTACAGCCGCTCTCAGTACCAAGAAAAGCAAGCCATCACTGGCATGACACACATCATGAATTACGCCGCTGCGCAACGCGAGAAGGGCGGACGCTATGTTTTCCTGGTCAAATCCGCAACGAGCGAAACCTGGTGGCCAGAAGATGCGGACCATGTCTGCTTTATTCGCGGGCGGATTGGTTTCGATCTGCCTGTCTGGTTTAACCCTGCCAACGACAAACAAAGGCCAACCAGCGCGTTTTTTGCGGGTGCCATTGCTGTGTTTGATAAGACCTGGCGAGGAGAAAAATTCAGCTACATCAACCGCACCGAACTGGAAGCGAAAGGCCACGCTTTTATGGCGCTGGCGCAGTTTGCTATTGATAAGAAGGTGACCGCATGAGCCGTGACGCAATCGAGCGGATCCGCTACCGCTGGCAAAAGCTTCGCCTTTGCCGTCATCGCGGCACTGTATTAGTTGACTATCGCATCCTCAAAAACTTTATTCGCACCTGTCAGATCCGGGGAGAGACAGCATGACTCCAATGCAACGCCGTAGACAAAATGCAGCTATGTCAGAAGTCGCTGTTGCCACGCATAAACGATACCTCGGACGCCCCGAATTGCTTACAGGTATTCAGTCTGCCTGGATTAAATCCCTGCTCACTGTTTGGGGGGAAAGTATGCGAGGTGCTACTTTCCCCCGCAAGCCTACAACGCATTCATGCTGGTGGGCTGTCAAAGGGGTCAGATGGTCAGACAAAGCACTTGAGCGTTTCACTGCTGCTCTTGAACAGGCAAGGGGTGAGGGGTTTCGCGGGCCTAATGCCCTGAAGAGGGCGCAGATAATTTTATGGCCAAAGCCAGAGACTAGCGTCATAGACAGCGCTATCAGTGATGATGATGCTGATTTTGTGGAGAAATGCGTGCTCGATGCCTTTGATGTTAACGACCCTGTTTATATTGTTGGGCTGAGCTATTACACGACGAGAAAAAAAATATCTGATATTACCAGGGAGCTTCAGAAGATAGCCCCATGGCTGACGGCAGACCAGGCAAGAGAGCGTGTGAAGTGGTGTCTTAAGATATTTCAGGGAAGGGCATTTCTGTCTGCACGTAAAAACCTGAGGAGCTAGTTTTTAGCTTTTTGTGCTTAAAGTTCATTTTATAATTGATTTTCACCCAAAAGTTTAGATAATCAATTCACGCTTGGCAGAGCTGCGCCACGATGGCAGCGATGAGAAGCGACAATTTGAATATAACGAAAACCCCGCTAATGCGGGGTTTTTGCTTTCCGGCGATACGACAGGGGTATTCGCGAGATGCATTGCATCAGTACCCCTGTCACATCGTCGTATCGCAAATCAATTCTTAAATCTCCCGCGAGGCTTTGTTTATCTGCGATTTAAGTGGCCATGTTAAAATCAGTTGTGTGATGAACCCCTCCGAACAGAGGGGACGTAAACAGCGTGTCAGTTACTGATGCTTGAAAGGGCGTGAGTCATGGTGGCTGACCAACGACTCTCCGGGGTTGCCCCGACATCACACGTCTTATGTTGCAGTTACAACTATCGAAGGAAGTTGATAAGCTTTGGCTTCTTTGTTTTTGTAAGAAAGCTCCTCAATCTACTGAATTGATACTTCTCCTTTTAACGTGCACTTTTAATTAAACGGCAAAGAGGCTGATTTGTGAAAAAAATCCTGCTAGCACTCTTCTTTGTCGGATGTTTCGCTGTAAGCTCTACAATGTATTACTATCTCTATATTCAAATTAAAGAGAGCGATGAGCTACCGGAGAGGCAAGGTGTAGTGGATGAGAAAGTGGATAACAGCGATTATTTTTTTTATGTGCTTTCTGTCAGGGATGGCTATTTACTATGAAGTTGTTAATGAATTTATAGCTGATAAGCCATTTATTCCACAACACGACTGGCGACAGCATTGATATTGTAAGGGCGGAGTTTGTGCTGAAATATAGCGAAAAAACAGGGGGAATACCCAACACGTCCACCCCTGCTTATGTAACAACGGTTAATTATTAATGCTTTTTTTTAAAAGCTTTTTTGTATCTGTGTCTGTCACTTATATAAGAAACCAGAAACCCTACAGAAACTAAGAGAAGAAATATAGCGATGGATATCAGTATGATTGTCATACAAGCGTAACCCCTGAAATAAATGTGGACATTCTTGTTTTTATGGGTTAAGTGTGCGGGTGGAGTGAGAAAAATCCTAACTGATATTTTTTATTGATTTATCTATCTTGTATGATTTCTTTTAATTAATGTTGTAATGATTGCGCATGCAATAATTAATGGTTCCTTACACTTGATGTTGGTTTATGCAAGAGTTGTCTGCCATAGTGCTTAAGTAATTGACTGGATGAATATGAACCAGTTAATCTTATTGGGTGGTGAATCCCCCTATGCGGAGGGGCGTCCAACTAATAGAGCGAAAGCCCTGTGAATACCACGCGAGTGATGTCTGTTGGGGCATGCTCACCGGGAGGCACCCGGCACCACATCTAATCGCAAGTAAGTAAACCGAACATCTTGTTGGGTTTACTCATTCTCTTTGGCAGACTATGGTTAATTACAGTAACGACATAAAAGGAAATGCTTTTCTGGTAAATCGGTAGCTCGGACTATCAGGAACCGTTACTCCTCGAAAGCCAACTTTTTCAGCCCGCTCTCAAAGCGGGCTTTTTTTATTCCCCTCGTTCATGAGAGGACTCACAGCAATAAGAGGGGGGCTTTCTGGCACTGAGGGGGTTGAAGTATCCAGCCATATCGCTATTGCAACCAGTGTCGCAGCAAATACTGCGGCTCACTTTAAAACCCTCGTTGAGTCGGTTCCAGGTATAAGCAAATCACTATCGAGCCTTTCCTTAATGCAATGCTGAGAGACGCATTTCATGGTTGTGAGTTTAGAAACCCAGCAACCAAAGCAACCTGCCAGCTCCGCCCAAAGCTGGAGATTCTGTCACATGTTTTCAGACACTTCTTTGACCTGCTCCCCGATGATTCTGTAAGCTGCTTATTTGCCTTGAGTCCAGCCAATAACTTGTGGGAAAATATTTTTGCAATGAGTCAATTTGAAGCGAAGTCGATGTGATCAGGGAGCCCGTACAATGTCGCCAAAAGAAGAACACCAGGCTATGTACGATGATGTCTGTCGAGTGCTGGGTAGAGCTATCATAATGCTAAAAGAAACCGGCCAACCTATTACAGATCAGACTTTGCATTTGATGCTTCAAATTCATAATGATCAGACAAAAGATCTGTATTTGACGAAAATTTACACAACAGCCAGAAGGGTTATTGGTTAGCGGACTTATCTACGTTGATGCATAGAACACAAATAATTGACATGAGTCTGAATGGCTGGTTAATTAAAGTGCGTGGTGAATCCCCCTGTGCGGCGGGGCGGAACTGACCAGACAATGTTGGACGGTAACGTCAGCAGAGTTAGAAGCTAATGAACGCGAGCTATGGTCGGTCACCCAAAAGCTCACCGGGAGGCACCCGGCACCACAACCAATACAAACAAAGAAACAGCAGTGGCAGGCTCGCTTCGGCGGGCCTTTTCTTTGGGCAAAAAAAAGGTCCACTTCGGGAAGCGGACCTCAAAAGCATCAATCAGATTTTAAGGACACTGGGGTGAGTCTCAGGCCTCCCCAGTCCGTAAATCATAGCGATTTACTAAAGCACTGTAAATAATCGCGACACTCCAGCCTATGCAAACTAGTTAAGCCTTTTAATTTGCAGCGTGTTCAGACAAAGAAATTGTTAGCTAACGCGAAGTTATGAAAATGATTTGGTCGAAACCCCTTAGGTTTATAATTTTATTGGTCAGAAGATGTGTCTAACATCTTTCTATTTCTGGTAAGTGGTTATCAACGCCTATTTTTAAAAGTATTTTTATATTTTTTCCTGTCTCTTATATAAGAGACAAGAAAACCAATACCAATAAGAAGAAGAGCTATAGCTAAGGCTAGCATCAGTAAATTTGACATGTAATTTCTACCCCAAAGTACTTTCTTTCATTGATTGGCAGGAATTTATAGTTGTAGTGAGAAAAATCCTAACCCTTAAAATTTGTTAATTTTAACTAATTAATCTGAATTTATGGTTTATTGATTTTATTGATTTTTATGGTGTTAAATTCCGTAAATTGGCTATTAAGAAGTAAAATATGCTTGTCTGCATTCCTATTTTTTGCTTTGATTTAATTTTTTTTAATAAAATCAATATTTTGATTTTGTGGCCCTTGATTTTGGTGGCTTGATTTTTTTTATCTGTTTATTTTCTGAAGCTTAAACCCTCAATGCGCGGCCAGAACGTTATTCACACAGTGATTTGTCGTAAATCAATCTGGCGGCCTTTCCCCATACAGGGCTCACCTGCGACGGTTCATAACCCAATCGCAGGGCGCTTGCGCAGAGCCCGCCAATTTATTCACACAGCTTCCCGATCTTTCATCGGAGGCGGTAACTATGGCTAAACGTATGCAAGACAAAGAGAGCATTGCCGGGATGTCCTGGCTGGTTCTGCTGATCATTGCTTGCTGGGGTGGACTTGTCCGCTACCTGATAGATGTGAAGCAGAGCAAGGCAACATGGAGCTTGATCAATGCTCTTGCCCAAATGGTGGTTTCAGGGTTTACCGGCGTTATTGCTGGCCTGGTGAGCATTGAAAGCGGATTGAGCATTTACATGATACTGGCCACTTCCGGAATTAGCGGGGCAATGGGTTCTGTTGCTTTGACCTATTTCTGGGAGCGCATTACCGGAGTTAAGGCGCCATGACAGCAGATCAGATTATTGAGGGCATCCTCGGTAAAGAAGGGGGTTACGTAAATAACCCGAATGATAAAGGCGGCCCAACGCGCTGGGGTATTACGCAGACTACCGCCCGCGCATATGGTTACGCAGGTGATATGAAGGCGTTACCACGGGAAACCGCCAGAGCCATTTACCTTTCGCAATACTGGACTGAACCGAAGTTTGACCTCATCGCCGAGTTGTCGCCAGCCATTGCACAGGAATTGTGTGATACCGGCGTGAACATGGGGCCACGTGTCGCCAGTACATTCCTGCAGCGCTGGTTAACGGCGTTGAATATGCAGGGCAAGCTATATCCGGACCTCAAGCCGGACGGCGCGATCGGCAATATCACCATCGCCGCCCTGAAAAGTTATCTCGCTGTTCGTGGCAAAGATGGTGAAACCACGCTGCTGAAGGGGCTGAATTGTAGCCAGGGTGCTCGCTATCTTGAGCTTGCTGAAGCTCGGGCGGCAAATGAAGATTTTCTCTATGGTTGGGTAAAGGAAAGAGTGGAACTATGAACTATCTCATTAATCGACTGAAGGAGCCGTCCACCTGGCGCGGCATCATTCTTGTTGTCGCGGGTGTATCTGGTTATCAGATGCCGCCGGGTATTCAGGAAACAGTCATCGCTGGCGGCGTAGCGCTGGCTGGCGTTGTTGGTGCGGTAATGCCGGACAGCGTTAAGAAGTAACACGCTATGCTTATACTCTTCATTCTACTGTCGATCTGGCTCTGTCGACTGTCGGAGAAGCCTGGCTGGTTTAAGGTCAGCCGTATTATCTCAATGCTGGCGCTCGAAGATGAGCATCCGGCACGCAGTAAGGGGCTGCGCTGAGATAAGAGCCTGCATTAGCGACAACATTCTGATGGAGAGCGGGCATCTCTATAACCCTGATCATTTTCACCTTCACTCCGCTGATATCGCCTTCATGTGGGCATCGAATACCTTTCATAAGCGAAGTCGCGCCGTATTTGGACAGTGCGAAGAGGTGATGCTCCGCGCCGGTGGTTGGCAGAAAGCCCGAATGGAGCAGCAGATGCATGAATGGTTCGGTCGCATACCGAAGTTCATCATCACCCTGGCTGCCGACTACTGCGAGCAATGCAACGATCTGGAGTTCTGCGCGCTGGTTGAACATGAGCTTTACCACATTGCCCAGGCCACCGATGACTTTGGCGCGCCCAAGTTCAACAAAGAGACTGGTATGCCGGTTCTGAAGCTTCGCGGCCACGACGTCGAAGAATTCGTTGGAGTGGTCCGGCGTTATGGCGCCAGTAAAGACGTGCAGGAAATGGTGGATGCGGCGAACAGGCCGGCGGAGGTTGCTCATATCGATGTTGCCAGAGCGTGCGGGACTTGCATGCTGAAACTGGCTTAATTCTGGAATGTTTTGGAAGGATGGTGATTCATGGCTGCACTAAAACCAGAGGTGAAAGCCGCCATCGTTCAAATGCTTGCGTGCTATGACACCCTGTCGATTGTGGTTGAGGCCATCCAAAAAAGTTTTGGCATAAAGGTAACGCCTCAGCAGGTTGAATCACACGATCCGACAAAGGTTAGCGGTAAGGGATTGGCTAAGAAATGGGTAGATCTTTTCAATGCCACCCGCGAGCGATTCCAGAATGAGATTTCAGATATTCCGATCGCCAATAAGGCGTACCGTTTACGCGTTCTCAACCGCATGGCCGTAAATGCCGAAAGCATGAAGAACTACGGTATGACCGCACAACTGCTTGAACAGGCCGCCAAGGATGTTGGCGACGTCTACACGAACAAGCAAAAAGTAGAGCAAAGCGCGGTTGCGACTCATAACGTTATGCCGGTCCCGTCCTGCGATAACGTTGACGACTGGGAAAAGGCAGCACAAAAACAGCAGGGCGAGGTATTGGGTGGATGAATTACAAAGCTGTATGGAAGCCTCTGCCCGGATCTCAATCTCTATCATTGAGCTGCCCGTGTAACGAGATTCTCTATGAGGGAACTCGCGGGCCAGGAAAAACAGCGGCGCAGTTGGCCCGATTTCGTCGCCTGGTTGGCCTCGGTTATGGCTCATTCTGGCGTGGCGTAATTTTCGATACCGAGTATAAAAACCTCACCGATATCATCACGCAGTCGAAGCGCATGTAACCGGGCGCGTTGGCTACACGGCTAACTATGCTGTGTATGTTCACGACCCTGAAGTTAAGCAAAACTTCCGGCGCGCGACTGCGCAGAAAGAGTTCTTAACGAAGGGCTTCGAGGATACCCGCAGCCAGATTGACGCGGCGGTTAAGAAGGAGCTTTCGCTATGACCCCTCCGATGTATATGCGCCTCAAAGACCTGTTTTCGGCTGAGGGTCTTACCACGGGGTTTAAGGTGCAGTGGCGGCAGTGGAAGGATAGTGGAAAGGATGCCGACCAGTTCATCGTGTTCCGGCCTTCCGGCGGTACCAATATCGAGTACGACCGCGGCGGCGACTGGTATGTGATGGTCGATGTTGTTTCCTCCAAAGCGAATCCCGATGCTGCAGACGCCGCGGCAAACGCCATTGTCGAGTACATCAGTGCGCAATCCGGCGCCGATGACTGCGTCGGCGCGCTGCAGCTTGTCGGTAATGTCCCTGCGGCAATACCAACCGAAGAGGGCCGGTTAGTAACCCGGCTGCTCATATCCTGCACATACGGCGAATAATCGCAAGAATCACTAACAGGCTGCCATCAGGTGGCCTTTTTTATTGAGAGGTACACATGCAAGGCTGTGCTAATGATACCGGCAAGCTGATTGGCAAAGTAGCGGTACTCCGCGCGGCTATGGGCTGTGCTGATACTCTTCCTGCTCTTTCCGAATGGAAACGCCTGGGCGCACTAACCACGAAAGGTTTCGACTACTCCATGAATACCGTTAGCTCTGAGGCTGACGATACGAAGGGACTGGTTGAGAACCTGGTCAACAACATGGACTTCACCATCTCTGGGGAGGGTGAGTTCCGCAAAAAGGATAAAACGACGGAAGTCGGCGCCATAGCTATCTCGAAATATATTTTCGATGAAGTTCAGGCCGGCCGCCAGCCGACGCTGTGGCTCCGTTTCGACTTCGCTGGCGAAGACGCAGGCACTTATATCTTGGGGTATTTCAACACTACCTCATGGTCTGGCGACTTCGGCACTTCTGATATTTCGACCTTCTCCGGTGAGTGGAAAGTTGCCGATGCGGATACCGTCGTGTTCGAGGTGGCTGGCCCGGCGCTGGCGTTCACCACGAACCTGACGGCGACCAAATCCGTTGCTATCGGCTCCGCTCTTAACATGTCGGTAGCGGTCGATGGCGGTACCTCTCCTTACACCTATGTGTGGAAGAAAGACGGCTCTGTCGTTAGCGGGCAAACAACGGCGACCTTCAACAAGGCCAGCGCTGTTTCCGGTGATGCAGGCGTTTACACCTGCGAAGTCACCGATTCTGCATCAACGCCTGTGAAAATCACGTCCGTTGCGTGCACGGTCACCATCAGCTAACTGCCGCGTGAATAGTACAAAGGGCGTTACGGCGCCCTAGATACTGTTTATGGAGCGACTATGACCCCGATTAAAGAATTAGGCGAATGCGTTATCGGAACCGGTGACCGGGAATTCTTTTTCCGTCCGTCGTTTCGCAACATGGCACGCATTGGAGAGCCGGAGGAAATTGTCCAGGCGTTCTATGACCTGTGCAATGACGAGACGACACCATTCGCACAGCGCGCAGCTGAGGCCTATATCCGCGATGAGTACAGCCGGCTTCCTGATTGCGTGCTGCGGTTTATGCAAAGCGGGCTTCTGTCACGCAAAGCGATCATGGCTGCTCACACGGTACTGACAGCCTGCTGTGACGACGATATCGGCGATTTGGTTGGCTGGATGAAGCCAGCTAAATCACGCAAGCGTGGCTTTGTCTGGCGCCCGGGCAGCATGCCGCCGGAAAGTATGGTCATCGTCGCGCAAAACTTGATGATGCACGGCATCATCGGCAAAGCGAAGGTGCGTAAGCTGCAGCGTTACGAAACGAACGAGACAACCGCAGAATTCCGCGCTGCCGACTACATCATGGCGGCCCGCAACCATTTCGGCATAAGCCGGGAAGAGGCTGAGAACCTCACGATGACAGAGTTCGCAATGATGATTAACGCCAAGTACCCCAATCAGAGCGGCTTCACGCGCGAAGAGTACGACACGGTCATGGACGAAGACGATCGCCGCTGGCAGGCGATGATGCAGCAGGAGCATTCCAGGACAACCCCCACGAAGAATTAACCTCAGCACTAACAGAATATCAGCCTCGCATCCGCGGGGCTTTTTTTATCCGTTTGTTCGTGAGCGGCTAATGCCGACTCACTTCTGACGCGCCTCGCACGCGCATTTAACACAGAACCTTTCAGGATGACCCTTGAGGATGCCGGCTGGCTGTCGGTGCCTTCTGTGGGCCGGTTTCCTGTGCGACAAGGTTCATCACTAAAAGGTAAACCGATATGAAATATCCAACTGTATCAGTGAACGGCGTTTCCGTTCGTGTTGACGACGAAGGTCGCTACAGCCTCAATGATCTCCATGCAGCCGCCGTGGCTAACGGGGAGGCAACAGAGTCTCAGCGCCCAAGCGTGTTTCTCCGAAGCGCTCAAATTAAACGCTTTATTAAGGCGCTACAGACCAAAGCACTAAAAAGTGCTTCGGAACAAAATCAACCACTTAAGGTAATGAAGGGCGGTGATAGTACCGGTGCGTGGGGTGTCGAACTGCTCGCCATTCGCTACGCTGCATGGATTAAGCCAGAATTCGAAATTGAAGTGTACGAGGTATTTCGAACAGTCGTCCGTTTGGGGATCGGAGCCATGTCACGGCTGAACAAAATCGACCATATCATCAACACTGAAACCAAAGCGATTAGCCAGTGTGCTAGCCAGATGGCGAAATGGGGAGTCGGTGGACGTAAGCAATTGCTCCATGCGGCGCGGGATCGGGCCGCCGATGAAGTGCAGTTGTATTTGCCAGGTATCGCATAAATTTGGAATAGCCCACTCAGGTGGGCTTTCTCTTTAGTGTCGCTTAGTGTAGTGATTTCCAGTTCTTGGATTAACGTAATGACCGCCCTTATGCGATGATCCGTGCCCCATATAGTAATGACCCCCCCTGTAACTCTTTGCCATTGATGCGCTGCTGAACATCAAGGCGACGAACGCCAACATAACCAGAACGACTTTCATCTTTGCCTCTGTGTATAGACCGCCTGCTAGCGGTTTATAAACTGTATTCCTGAGTGAGCAGAAAAAACATCCTGATAAACGATCAGGTTTTTGTCGTTCACCCGCATCCCTGCTAATCTGTCTAAAACTAACCAGTGGGGATAGGGATATGAAAAAAATTATTTTTGCAGCAATAGCTTTGATTGCATTTAGCACACACGCAAAAGATTGGACGCCTTCATATCAAAACGATGAAATGCGTGGTACAGCTCAGAAGTTTCTAACACTTGACTCTGAAAATTCTGCCGATTTTGATTTTCCCTATAACGGTGGCTCTGAACTGTCAATTGTCCTGCGCTCCAAAAAGACCACTTTGAAAAAGGGTCAGAAGCCGGAGGAGTTGATGCCAACAGAGGCGCTGTTACTTATAAGTAAAGGCCAGTTTTTATGTAACTCGTATGATGGTTGCCATGTGTCTGTTAAGTTCGATCAAGACAAGATAAAAACATATTCAATGAATGAAGCTGCTGATGGCAGCGCTGACGTGATTTTCTTCTCAGCACCCTCTGGATTCATAAAAAACATTAAATCTCATAAGCAAGTAATTATCGAGGCTGAATTTTACCAGGAAGGGAAAAAACAGTTTAAGTTCAATTTAGATAATTATCCAGGGTAGTACCTTCACGCGAACTCATAGAATTCTATCAACCCGCTCCGGCGGGTTTTTTAATCCCCGGAGAAAAGCAAATGGCAGAGAACGCCGGCGGCATTTATTACGATATTGAAATGGATGTACGTGGTCTGCTGACTTCGCAGCAGCGTGTAAATCAGCGCCTGGATCTGATGGAGCGTGGTTTTGATAAAACATCACGCTCTATTGACACCACGGAGCGCTCTATGTCGAGCTTGTCCCGTGTTGCGGTAGCACTGACAGCAGCTCTTTCTGTCCAGCAGGTGGCTGAATATGCCGATGCATGGGCAACGGTTAACAATAAATTATCTAACTCTCTTCGGCCATCAGAGCAGTTAGCAGACGTAACCCAGCGAGTTTTTGATGTTACTCAGGCTACCAGAAGTAGTCTGGATGCAACTGCTACATTGTATGCTCGACTGGAAAGAGGGACGCGGCAGTACAATACATCAGCCGAAGATCTGGCAAAGCTCACCACAATAATTAACCAAGGTTTTGTCGTTTCCGGCGCTACAGCCCAGGAAGCAGAAAACGCAATCATCCAGTTGTCACAAGGTATTGCCTCTGGTGTTCTGAGGGGGGAGGAATTCAACTCGGTAGCTGAGCAGGGTAGTCGCCTTATGGTTGCCTTGGCTGATTCTTTAGGTATTGGGATTGGCGAGTTGAGGGCGATGGCGGCTCAAGGCAAGCTAACTACTGACGTAGTGGTTAAGGGGCTTTTATCTCAGGGATCGGTTATCGGAGCTGAGTTTGCTAACACAACCACGACTATCAGCCAGGCTCTTCAGGTTGCGGGCAATAACATCACTAAGTTTTTCGGCGAAAACTCTACTGTAAAAACCGGTGCGGCAATTTTCAGTGATGCGGTCGTTACTATCAGTGAAAATATCGGCGGCCTGAGCGCTTTGCTGACAGGCGTCGCGGCTATTCTTGGGAGTCGGTATGTCGGCGCCTTAACTATGGCCACTGCGGCTAAAATCAAATCAGCTGCCGCATCTCGCACGCTTTCAGCAGAAGAATCATTAGCCGCTCAAGCTGCCGCGAATAAAGCAGCGGCAGATCTCAGGGCTGCAGCGGTCGCAAAAGAACGGGCCTTAGATGAGATAAGGCTCGCAGAAATGATGTGGCTGACTGCTATCAGCGAAACCAACGCAGCGGAAGCTGAACAGCGCTTGTCCGTTGCCAGGGTTGCGGCTGCAGGTGCGGTTGATAATTATAATCGAGCGCTGGCGGCAAACAGGGCTGCTCAAATGGCTCTCTCATCTGGTGCCAGCCTGGCTAGCAGGGCTCTCGGGTTAATTGGTGGGCCTGCCGGAGCGGCAATGCTTGCTGCTAGTGCAATCCTTTACTTTTCACAGCGCGCAAAAGAGGCCAGGAATGACGCTAATGCACTTGCAGATAGCGTTAATGAGCTGAGCTCAAAATTCCAGACGATGTCGCATACAGAGCTGGCGGCAACGATAGGAAATCTAAGCCAAAGCCTGCCTGAATTAAGTGACGCGGTATCTGACGCACAAAAGGAATTCAATGACGCGACATCTGCTGTCCAGCGACAACAGCGAGAAATTGCAAACTGGGGTACGAATACAACGAGAGGGCGGCAGGCTGCCGAGGCGCTTGGTGGCGCACAGGATAACCTTGCTATAGCAACTCTTGAGTTAGAGAAAGCTCAGAACAGGCTAAGCCAGACCCAAAACGCTATTAACATTGGCCGCGCTACGCTAAACGGAACTATGAAGCAAGGTATCGATTTGCTCCGCAGGGATGGGCAGGAGGCGGGAATTGCTGCCGGCATGATGAGCAAGTTGGGAGATATGATTAATTTTGCGGCCAAGGCAAAAGACAAATTCAACTCCAGCAGCCTCATGGTTGAACGCCCGAAAGATGTTCAGGAGTATCTGGATAAGCTACAGGATCAGGTAACACTTCAGAGCGAGCTTAATGACAGGAAGCGAGCGCAATTAAGGGCTGAGCAGGACATTAGGAAACTCGGTGGTTCAGAGGCGGATGTTAACCTTGCTCGTGACAGAGCAGCAGCTGAATTCGATGCTCAACAAGCGCAGCAAAATAACAAAAAGGCCACCAAGGAAGCGGAATCTGAGGCTAAGAAACTTGCTAACCAGCAGGAATCGGTAAACCAAAAACTTGAAAATCTGCGCCAGCAATCAGAACTCGCTGCTGGCTCATCTCAGGAGTTAAGCCGGGAGCAGGCAGTATTACAGGCTCAGCAATCACTAGGTAAGGGAGCCACCCAAGAGCAAATTGCTCTTGCCGGTAAATACCGTGGAGAAATATGGGATACGGCTAATGCCCTCAAAGCCCAGGCATCGGCAGAAAAACTGCTCCCTGAAGCCAGAGAGAATGCGTCTTACCAACAGGATGTTAAAGATCTGCAAACTGCACTGGCCGCCAAAAAAATCACTCAGCAGCAGTACAACCAAACTAGTGAGCAACTGGAGCAGCAACATCAGGTTAATCTGGCTAAGATACGCGCTCAGCAGACTGTAAGCCCCATGCAGGAAGCTCGGGGGCAGATTGACCCTGTTCAACAGTTGGCTAATCAGCATGCTCAGGAGTTGGCTCTCATCCAGCAGTTTGAAACGCAGAAAGGGCAGATAACCCTACGCGGGCTTGAACTGATGAATGCCGCCAACACTCAGTACGAGCAGCAGCGTATCGCCGCTCAGTGGGAGATATACCGCAATCAAAGTTTGGGCAATGAGGCGTTAGCAGCCTCTTTTGACGCATTGGCTGGCAATGCCTCGAACGCCCTTACAGGGATGATAACCGGCAGTATGAGCGCTCAGGAAGCTATGCAGTCGTTATCAAGTACGGTGCTGAATAGCCTGGTCAACTCATTCGTACAGATGGGTGTTGAGTGGGCAAAAAACGCGATCATGGGCGCAGCCACCCAGCAGGCAGCTATCGCTGCAACCACATCTGCACAAGTGGCAGGGATTGGTGTACAAACTGCAGCCAGCACTACCGCAGCAGCAGCAACAACTGCCGCATGGACTCCAGCGGCCATGATGTCATCCATTGCATCACTAGGTGGCGCAGTTGCTATCGGGGTCGGAGCAATGGCAGGAATTTTGGCATTGTCTGGGAAACGCAAGAATGGCGGGCCTGTATCTGCTGGCTCAATGTACCAGGTGGGTGAAGGCGGAAAACCAGAGATTTACCAGGCCAGCACCGGCAAGCAGTATATGATCCCAGGCGATAACGGGAAGGTCATCAGCAATAAGGATATGCAGGGCGGAGGTGGACTGAATGTTCAGGTGGTCATCAACAATCAGGCATCCAGTGCCGAACCGCAGTATGTGGGGGCCACTCAGAATGACGGTAATTATGTGCTGGAATTCCTGATTTCTGATGCGGAACGCAATGGGCCTTACATCAGCACGCTACAATCGACGCTTGGGTTATCTCGCAAGGCAAATGGAGCGTTTTGATGGATGAAATAAAAAGGCATGCTGGACCTAGTGAGGAATACAGCATGGGTATTGATATTGGTAAAACAACAATATTCCGATACAACAGGCTGGTAAAGTTTAGGCTTGAACTGACTAACGGCACGATCGTGGAAGGAGTCATTCCGGCCAATTCGGAATTTAAGGTTACGCCTCAGGATGGGGATATCAAAAAGTTCGATGTCATCATCGAAGATATTCCTAAGACGCCACAAGTTGTCGAATAGAAACCAACCCGCTTCGGCGGGTTTTTAATGCCCGGAGGAAGCGTGGCAACTGTTCAATACCCTCCGTTCCTGCCACTGCCCCAGCGCGCCGATCAGAACATGACGCAGGATACAGCCTGGCAGACGACGCAGACGGCAGTCGGTCCATTGATAATCACGCCGATCACCACGGACCTGAAAGCAACCTGGACGCTGCAGTGGATATTCACGCTTGCCCAGGCAGAGAGATTTAAGTCGTGGCTTCGCTCGCCAACCTACTGCGACCGCGGGCGCAACTGGTTCCAGATGCCGATCGACCTGGGCGACACACAGGGCGTGCAGCAACAGACGCTGCATTTCGTCGATATGCCGGTGCAGACCAGCAAAAACGGCAGCATCGTCACCTGGACCGCAACGGTTATCAGCAACGGTATTGAGGACATTACCGAGGACTATGACGACTGGATTGTCGAAGCGCAGCCGGGTTATGGCTACTGGCTGGATTATCTGGTGACCGAAGTTATGCCGAGGGCTGACTGATGCCGACTTTGAGAGAGTGGAAGGAGCGGCGGCCGGCGAGCGATATCAAACAGACGGTGGAATTTTACCATCCGGCCTTTGGTTATTACCGGGTAGTCAATAACCTGTTCAGGCAGGCGACGTTTGGCGGAAACTCGTTCGAGCCAGCGCGATTCAGCGTGACCGAGCCAGCGCAGGACGGAACGGCGGTTATATCCATGACGATCACCTTTGTCGCCGCGACGGAGCATGTCCGGCAGACGCTTAAAAGCTGGCGCGGTGTGGCGCGCATGACGCCGATAAAGTGCCTGTATCAGCAGTGGAATGCGATCGGTGATGCATCATCCCTGAAAGACTGGACACTTTACGTGAACGACATTTCCGCCGATGCCAGCAACGTCACTGTGACCGCCGGGAAAACTAACCCGCTGACGCTAGCCAACGCCATCATTTACACCACGAAAGACTATCCCGGGCTGATCACCGTATGACACAGAGCGACTTTATCGGGCTTGTTAACGGCAAGCCCTGGGCTAACCGTGCCTGTAGTTTTGAGCAGATGGACTGCTGGGGCCTGGTGGTTCTGTATTACCGGCATGTGCTGGGGCTGGAGCTACATCACATCGCCGGTTACGAATCGGGCGCGGAGTTCATCACCTGCTACGAACAGGAGTGCGCCCACTGGCGGCGTGTGCCGGTGGCGACCACCGGATGCATCGCCGTTTTTTACCGCGGCGAAGTGCCGGCGCATATCGGTGTGATGATCAGCCCGGTTAAGTGCCTGCATGCCCGCGGCGAATTCGGTTTCGTGCGCTGCGACAGCCCGCTGGCATTACTGAAGGTTTACAGCAAAGTGGAGTACATGGTGCATGGTTCGATATGAATTGCAGCGACTGCCCGGCGCTCCGCTGCAGCGAGGAACGGTAGATGCCGGCACCACACTGGTGACTCTGCTGGATTCTCTACAGTTACACCGCGATCTGGTCGTTAAACTGAATGGTCGCGCGCTGCCGGACGACTACGATATCAGTCGGCCACTATGTACCGGTGACGTCGTGGCTGTGTTCGATCAGCCGGAGGGTGGGGTCGGAAAACTGGTAACGACGATATTACGTCCGGTCTCGAAAATCCTTTCCGGTGCGCTGAAGGTGTTCGGACTGTCAAACAAGCCGAGTGCCTCTGTATCGGTTGCGACGGGAGAATCGCCGAATAATGACTTAACTGGCCAGACGAACCGCGCGCGACTCTATAAGGGGCGCCCGAACATTTACGGCCAGTGCCGGGTGTTTCCCGATTTGATTCAGGAAGCGCTATTCGAGTTCGTCGATAATAACAAACAGCTTACTGAGTGGTTTGAGGTTGGTTACGGCCGGTACACCATTTCCTCGATCCGCTACTCAGAATCGAATCTCGGCTCCCTGGCGGGAGCCAGTTCTGCGATTTATAACCCGGGCGACGTTATCGGCACGATTGAAGTCGGCTATCAGTTCGATGACGTCGATAATGAGACAGTCCCCGGCCTGAACGAAAGCCAGGACTTCCCGGCCCAGACTGCGACCACGACGGCGCCGACATTGGTGGCGATCGAAAGTAATCAGCTCAAGGCTGTTGTTCTGTCGAACGACGATAACTTTGCCTACTTTGCAGCACTGGCGGTGCCGCACCCGGTTACGTTCGTCATCAATGCCACATGGAACGACGGCGGCACAAGCGTTACTCGAAACGTCACCGGCGCCGGGAATATCATCTCATCAGAGAGCTTTATCGGCGAAAATACGCTTTCGTACACGACGTTTTATATCGGCGAACTGTCGGGAGAAATTACGTCGCTGCCGGGCAACGCGGTTATCAACCCGACGCTGTTCACACTGAACGATCAGACTCCTCTCGTTATCGGACCGTCAGTCTCGCCAATCGTCTCGAGGCAGGTCTGGGTGCATGTGCTGGTTCAGCTAGGCGCGACTGCCGGCACAACGCAATACCGGATTAAATTCTGGAAGGTTGATGACGATAACAATCAGGTGCCGGGGACGTCTGAGCAGTACGATTATTTCTTCGACAACGATTTCCAGGTGACGACCAGATATTTCCGTACGACGCATAAATTCACCCCGGCGGCTGGGGCGGGGCGCTACGCGGTAACCATCGAGCGACTCGACAACAGCAACGATGCCAACGTCGTGACGCTGATGGCGATCCACGCGGTGAACGTGCGGGAAAACGTCGTCTACTCGCGCCTGACCATGACGGTGAAAGTGCTGGAAGAAACCCAGGTGGTGCGCGGAACGGTTGTTCAGTGTCCTGATATGTACGACAATGCGCAGCAGACGGGTTATATCAACGGGCGATCCGGGGATGTGTTCTCGACGTCAGAGCGTATTGACTTTTCTCTGGGCGATATGTGGGTGGTTATGACCGACAGCCTCGGGAATTATCGCGGGCGCTGGCGAGCCTATCCGGTAAGCGGCAAGGCCAAGGCATTCCAGGCCGCAGCCGATACCTTCGACCTCAACATTTATGACCGCTCCACGGTGCAAAACCCCAGCCGGTATTTCATCGCTACCGATTCTGAACTGAACTCCACAATCTGGCGCGTCGATAGTGCCAAGCCAAATGGTGACGATACTCAAACGCTTTCCCTGACTGAGTATTCAGACTCGATTTATCCGTAACACACAGCAGTAATAACAACCTTCGCGCACACCATCAGATTCACCACTGAGGGCTTCGTGCGCCATTTATATAGGGCGACATGCACAATGGCACAAGTACCATTACCAACACCCACTGTTAACTCGGTTCCGAGCACAGATATCCGTGACGCAGTTTATGCCGGATCAATGTTGGACAAGGCCGTCACTAGCACCGATCTTAAATACATAGATCGCCTAGGTGGAGAGCATTTCACAGTTGACGGAATGAAAGCGGAAGGGGATAGAGTTGTTGAGGAAACCCGAATTAATCTCATCCCTCTAAGCAAGCAATATATGACGCTGGCCGATGCTCAGGCTGATATCGCTAATATACCCGATGGCAGTACTACCTATGTGCGTAGTGCCGACGGGAGTTCGTTAGCTGATGAGTACGTTAACAACGCCGGTTCGCTTGTAGCAACCGGACGGAAAATGCCTTCTGATAAAAATCTTGTTAAAACAACTGATGAGTACTCTGATGCGCTGGGTTTTGCCTGGGGTAAAGTCATGGAGAATGGTGATGTACTACCTGGCACCCTGCAGGGATTGGACGGATTACCAGCGCCTGAAAACGTCGCCGCGTATGTAACTAAAGGCGTCGCAGTCTATGACCTTGATCCGGCCGACATCCCTGTCGGTCACGCGATTGTCAAAGACGGCATTGTTTTGCTGGAAGCTGACCAGTCAGGGCGCCTTAATTACCTGCCACCGCTCAATCGTCGCGCGCGGCAGTCGGTGAATCAACGCCCTGAAATGGTCCTCACGCCGCTACCCGCATCAGTACGCGCGGCAGTCGAACCACTCGCCGAGCGTGCCTGTAAATACATGCTTTCAGCGTGGGTGCCGACATGGGTTCCCCTGGCTGGCGGAACCGGGCTTCCAGCCACTGGCTCGACGATGGACAGCATAGAGCAATACCCGCTGATGCTGGCCGCAGTAGTTCACTGGATAAGCTGGTGTGATGCCGGTTACGCTGCCTGGGATGAAACGTTTATTGGCGTCAGTTATGACACTGCCGTTTCCTGGATTGTGCAGGGGCTGGATTTAGTGGTGAGTGCGCATCTGGCAAACGGTGGTTGGTGGGGAGGCCCGCCGCCGCCGTGGAGCGAAGCCTCTGAAGATGTGGCGGTAACTTTCGGCTCACAGGCGGCAGAGCTGGCGCGTAATGTGGCCAGCCACTGCGACCTGATGGGCGCACACCTGACGGCAGCCCAGAAAACAAAAGTCACCGCAATGGTGGTGCATGAGGCTAACCGCTTTGTGAAGTACACGCCCAAATACCGCTGGACGCGCCCGGATATCCGGGGGCAGGTGACGGATAACTATCCGACAGGCGATTCCAAATCAGAAGAAATCGCCTGGAACCTGGCTATCCTCGCCCGTGCACTGATTTTAGCCCCGGATAATGCCAATGCTGAGCGCTGGGCCGAGCGGCTGATTACGATGCAGATTGCGGCGCTGGGTGACAGAAACGACCTGTCCGAGACGATGACGATTAACGGGCTGGCTCCCTGCGATGTGATGAACGGGACAAACGTTAACCCGACCCGCCTCGTTGAAAACCACGGGGTTGCTGACGGGCAGGACGTGTCCCGCTGGTACACGATGGCGTCATTGTCAGGTAGCGAGTGGATGTTTCGCACCTTCCTGCTGGCCGGGAAGCCAGTGCCATCGGCAGCCCTCTGGCATATGGCCGACACCCTGCGGGCGCTGGCCTACAACCCGGATGGTTCGGTGTGGAGCATGGACTGGAGGGAGCCTGTCGGCGAACTGTCCTATGCACCGGCGATTGCCTACATGTTTGCCGAGCCGCGTCAGGACTATATCGATACGCTGTTGCACCGCCTGGCGATTTTTGCCGGGCAGCAGGACGACACTACCGGGGCGCTGCCCGCCGGGGCGTTTAACTGGCCAGTCTATGGTTCTTCCCAGCCCGGCGAATTCCTGAGTTACATCCGTATGTCTGACCGCATGCAAAACCCGCGGACCTGTCCGCGTGCCACCAATGCACATTACACCAGCCTTGCCGCTATTTACCGGAGCGTTTAATCATGACCCTTGAAGTTGTTCCTGGAAGCCTGACCAGTCCCGACCCTTCCATTAAAAACTATGCCCCCTACGCTCCCGCTATTGGCGTGACCGGTTATACCGACCGCTGGCGTCCGGCGCTGGATTTTTCAGCCAACATTACGGGAGACGCCGTTATTGCTTATCCGAGTCCCCTGGTGCCGGATAATGTTTTGTCGGGAAACACAACGAATCCGCCAGTCATTGTCGATCAGTCTGGTGTTCGCATGGTCGACTGTGCCACAACAGGAGCGCTGGCAGCGCTGACAGACATTAACCGTAAGTTCGGTGACGTCAGTTTGCTGGCGGTATGGTATGAAGTACACGGCTCCGCATCCCACTCCATTCTGACCATCGGAGGATTGCGGTTCAGCCGGGCAAGCGCCAGCTGGGGTCTGTCCAAAATGTCCGGCGCTGCAGGGACAACACTGAGCATTTCCAACGATCCGGCTGCCGGAGGTGTGGCTATTTCCGCACGTCGCTATGCCGCTATTCTGACTATCCCTGTTGACAGCGCAGCCGCCGTAACGTTGCGCCTGATTGGTGCGGGCTCATCCGCTGTTAGTGTTTCTGGCATTATCACCCGCGGTGGTTCTGCAGATGAACAACGTCGGTTGCGGTTTGGTAAAGATTCGGGCGGCTCGGCGAATACCGGACCGCAGTTTGCAGAAATGGTTATTTGGGAACGCCTGCTGACTACGGAAGAAATTTCGGCCGCTGCTCACTATGCCTCAGACAAATACAGTCTTTGAGTTTTCTTGATAAAATATTAAAACTGATAAAATGAAATGGATGGTCGTTATAGATGACCATCCATTTTTTACTTTGATTAGCAATTAGCTCTTAACAAATGTAGAGTGGTGATTATTTAGACTTTCTTGTCTGATTAGCGCTCTTTCTGTTTTTTTCTTCTTCTGGTAATAACCAGCAAGAAGGAGCATCATCGACATTACCTTATAAGACATGTAGATATCAATCATCAGCATGTTTATACAGAATGCAATAACACATAACGACATTGTTGGTGATAGTCTCTTTATACGAAGAAGAAAAAGAATAAATAGTATTAAACCTATAATTCCTGTCTCTGTCGTAATCCTCAGCCAGCCACCGTCAAGAGCGTTACCAAAAGAGCCAGCTCCCACGCCGATCATCCAGTACAAAGGGTGTGACAGATATAGTTTAACGGCGTAAATCCATTTAATACCCCTCATGCTCCAGCTGGCATCAACCTCATCACCACGGGAAAGAACGCCCAGATCGCCCCATGAAGGGACTGATTCAGTAATTCTAACCGATGAATATGAGTCTAATAGCTGGTCAATATTATCACTGTTCATGAGACTATCAGATCGAGTCGCCACCGTACTGTCACTAAAGAAGAAATAGACCGCGAACAGTAAAGGAATGACTACGAGGCATCTTTTGATGATGGTTACCAGGCTGGCACTTAGCTTCATATACCAGATCAGAACAGCAATCTGAGCAAGCATAGACATCCTTGAGCCAGTCATCATGATGATTAATGTGGCTATGCCAAAGATGACGTATTTCTTGAATTCACTTCTTTCCTCTGCCAAAAAGTAACATGTAATGAAGTTAAGTATAACACCAAGCTCCCAAGGCCCGCTCGTAAGGCCTATTACACGTTCTGACATATTTGGCTGATAGCCTCTGACGTTGAACCCACCAACAACTCCAAAGTGTTGAAGGATGGCTACAGCAGAGTTAGCAATAAGCAAAAGCAAAAGTAACTTCCTTATATTTGCTCCACCTTTGTATAAAAAGAAACCCATGTAGAAAAAAACAAAGTATTCAAAGAAACGAATTGGGAAAAGAACCGTTCCCCTGCCATATTGCGTCGAACTAAAGAATGAACCAAGGAATGTGACGAATAAAAACAATATGAAATAAAATTCAGTTTTACTGACCTTTGTCTTTTTATTCTGTGCTGCATATAAGAAGAAAAAGAAAAACAATAAGCAGATGATTAAATCATCAATCCTTAAGCCAGCATTAAACCCTCCACCCAGAGAAATCAAATCCATTTTCGGTATAAAAAACATTACGTAAACAAAAAAAAGTACAATGCTTGCCATCTTTCCAATTTCCATAGGATTAGTCTGCATTATCATACTTTAGCTTTAAGAGCAAAGCCATGACCTGATCACTAAAAATGTGCTATTGATATTGGTGGTATCTTTAATGGGTTATCACTCAAAATTTCGGATAAGTGTATGAAAAACAGGCGAGAATTTATAATTTCGGGTGCAAGTGCAGTTGGACTGTTAGCACTCTCAAAACAAGCAAAATCAGGGCCACAACAGGCACCCGCTTATCTTAAGGTGGCGTCTGGGATATCACAGACAGGCATGGCCAGCATCAGGAGCTTTCTTCCTGCATCGTTTAATGCATCAGATCCGAACGCCGATTGCACGAAGTATATACAGAATGCAATCAACGAGAGGGTGCAACTATTTATACCTGCAGGTGTTTACAATGTATCGCCTAACCCTGATTCACCTGAGATAAAAAACGCTCAGTCCAAAGGTGGAAGTTGCATCAATTTACTTCCTGGGTGCGCAATCATCGGTGTTGGAACTATAAGGCTTCTGTCTGGTAACTATGCAGGTGTTGGTTCAATCATAACAAATTGGGATGATGACGATTTATCAGATGTTATAATTTCAGGTGTGAGGATTGATGGAAACTCTCAAAACGTTGACGGGGCCATAAACTGCATTAATATTATCGGCTCAAGAGGGCTAACGATAGATAATGTTAATGCTATAAATCCTCCCGCAAGAAAAGGAAATGGGGGAATAGGAATAGGGCTTCGTTCATCTAAAAATAACAACGGGCCAGTTGATAGTAACATCACTAACTGCCGCGTAGAAAACTGCGGATATATTGGGATAAGCATTGATAGGCCAAATGGAGTTATCATCAGTTCTTGCACAGTAGATGGAACAAATGATAACGGAATTGATATTTTTGGAAACGATTATAGCGGTGGCCGGTTCAATTCAGGAGAGTCGCGTAACGTTATTGTTAGCAACAGTATAATAAAAAACGCTAAAGGCTCAGGTATTTTCCTTGAGTCATGCGGTGATGCTGTAATTTCCGCGTGCCATATAGATAATCCGGGGTCTAATGGAATCATACTTAACCGGATGAATTCGGCTTCATTAGACAATGTTATTAGTGCTGTTAAGATTAAGGGGAACGGAAAAGGCATTGGAGTTAAGTTCAAAAATACTACAGGAAGCACTCAATTATCTGGAATGCGTTTTGAAAAACTTGAAAGCAGCTATCACATGGATGGGGCTGAGTTTGTATTTATTGATAAAGGGTTGCATAAGGACATATCGGGTGAATTGATCAAGATCACCAATAAAGACAAAGTAAGACTTAATAGCTCGCTTATTGAAAGACAGGTGTACCAAGGCAGTCAGCAGCCGAAGCTTCTCAATGCCGAATATTCCAGCGCCATAGCTAACACCACAACCGATGGGATTCACTGGCTAAATAACAATAAAGTTATATGATCCTTAAAGATAGGCGTTCATGGAGGATTGATAGCCTCACCTTCTCTTGATCTTCTCTTAAAACAAAAAAAACTGTATACATAAACAGTATTTAAGGGAGGGGGATCATGCCTCGACAATCAGATATCAACCAGGCCTTTCGTGAGTCGATCCTTCGAAACTCGAAAGGCTACCAGTACCTGCACACTCGCAATTTTGTTTCTTCTCTTGTGTGCCGAGGAATCCACTTATCTTATTCCGAGGCTAACCGGTGGATAGAGCGCTATCAGTCGTGCTTCGCTGACAAAACGCCGAACCACACAGAAAACAGGCTGTGGATTCTCCGCAACATGGGGAGGGTGATGTAATGACTGCCAGCTATTTTCCTTCTCCTGCTGCTGATTATATTGAGTCTGCTCTGACTGTCACGGCCGCATGTGATATCAACACTAAATATCAGGTTATTCAGACTGACAGAGGCTACATTGTTTTAGATTTGTCGCTGAAAGTGACGCAGGGAAGCGTCGTTCTTATCCGCCAGGCTGGCGAACTGCAGTTTGCAAAATTGATGGGGAGCTCTTTTATTACAGCCGAAGGCAAGAGCATCGAAGGTGAGGCACTGGAAGACGTGGAATTACTCGGAGTCGCAACCCATGCGATTAACGACTTGAGACAGGATATGAGTCCTGTTTGATAAAAAAAATCCCCGGAGCAGGCACACTCAGGGGAAAAACTTGATGAGATTATTGCTGTGTGCGTCTCTGCGCGGAGTATATCTTCTGAGAAAATTCCTGATGTTTCCAGGTATTTCTGGTCTGAACAGTTAAGTTGATGATACGGTTGCGTGGGTATGTATTTACTTGAGGGTGTCTTATAGATGTGAAGTGCTCGGAGTTGCGATACACACGTTCAACAGCTTGAGGCTGGATACTAGCCTTGTTTGAAGGGGAGTGTGATTAACCGCACGTTAACTACTGTTGCCTGAAATTAACATCTGAGATAATAACCTCACGAATAATAGAGCAAAGCGCGTTTAAATGTGAGCAGTAAGAAAACGTTAACGTTCATGCAATTTTTGATAATAAATAGTCAACTCGCCGGCATCTCAGATACTTGGGCTGATTTGTGGGTATTGATTTTCCATACGAGCCTTAGTGCGGGTAGGCTGTTGGCGCTTCGGTACGATGACATAGATAATGATTCAATACTGATACGAGAGCGGGGGAGACTGAAAGCGCTGCGCGTTGAAATTCCACCTAGGGCGATGTCGATGATAACTCGGCGACGGGAAAGGTATCCAGAGGATATTTTTTTGTTCCAGAGCCATTCAAATCGTGTGAAGAACGAATGTCGGCCAGTAACTATCATTGCGTTCAATGCTGCGTTGAGGCATGTATCTAAATCACTACCAGTAGTCACTGTAAGCAGTAGCAGTGCCAGAAATATCACAATGTAAGTGCCCCACCCAGTAGCCGTATCACAAATTATATATAGAGCGGGTAGCATACAAACTAGCCACCAACTCCCTAATGTCTTCTCTTTGGTGATCGGTTTTTTGGGGCAGATTTTGGGGCAAAATGGTGTTTGGGGCACGATTTGGGGCAATCAAATGTCCGCATTTGTCCACATTTGACCAGAAGTCAATAAAGTTAAGTTATTGAAAAAATTGCAGAACGTTGAATTTGCTAAACTATTTTTTTGCATGCCATAATAAAGTTAATATTTAGGCAACCGCGATCAAAAAAATTGCGCTGTTTGCAGCACCGGACGAGGTTATTGCGTAAACTTTAAAAACTTTACCAACTCGCTGTTTCTTTAAGGTCATTTGTACGCTTTACTCACCGGCTGCTGCGGCGCGGAACGAGTGTGGCGGCATATTTTTGTTTGGAAAGGATACTTGGGTGGCTCTTATGACGCATGATGCTTTTTCCCTTCGCGGCCTCGCGGCAGGCTGCGCGCTTTTACTTCTCGTTGCGCCTGCGGTGCAGGCTGCGGAACAACTCCCCGATGCGCCATCCATTGACGCGCGAGCCTGGATCCTGATGGACTATGCCAGCGGCAAAGTGCTCAGCGAAGGCAATGCCGACGAAAAACTCGACCCGGCGAGCCTGACCAAAATCATGACCAGCTACGTTGTCGGCCAGGCGTTAAAGGCGGGTAAGATTAAGTCTACAGATATGGTGACCATCGGACGCGATGCGTGGGCCACCGGTAACCCGGCGCTGCGCGGCTCTTCGGTGATGTTCCTCAAGCCGGGGATGCAGGTGTCGGTAGAAGATCTTAACAAGGGCGTCATCATTCAGTCCGGCAACGACGCCAGCATCGCGATAGCCGACTACGTGGCGGGCAGCCAGGACGCGTTTGTCAGCCTGATGAACGGCTATGCGCAGAAAATGGGCCTGACCAATACCACCTTTATGACCGTGCACGGTCTGGACGCGCCGGGTCAGTTCAGTACCGCCCGCGATATGGCGCTGCTCACCAAAGCGATGATCCATGACGTGCCGGAAGAGTATGCGATCCATAAAGAAAAAGAGTTCACCTTCAACAAAATCCGCCAGCCGAACCGCAACCGCCTGCTGTGGAGCACGAACCTCAACGCTGACGGGGTGAAAACCGGGACCACCGCCGGGGCGGGCTACAATCTGGTTTCTTCCGCGACGCAAAACGATATGCGCCTGATTGCCGTCGTGCTCGGCACCAAAACTGACCGTATCCGTTTTAACGAATCAGAAAAACTGCTGACCTGGGGATTCCGCTTCTATGAAACCGTGACTCCGATTAAACCCGATGCCACCTTCATTACCCAGCGCGTCTGGTTTGGCGATAGCAGTGAAGCGAAGCTGGGGGCGGGCGAGGCGGGTTCCATCACGCTGCCGAAAGGCCAGCTGAAAAACCTCAAGGCCAGCTACACCCTGAACGATACACAGCTGACCGCGCCGCTGACCAAAGGGCAGGTGGTCGGCACCATCGACTTCAAACTGAATGATAAAACCATTGAGCAGCGGCCGCTGATTGTGATGGAAGCGGTAAACGAAGGCGGTTTCTTTAGCCGGATGATCGATTTCGTGCTGATGAAACTGCACGGCTGGTTCGGCGGTTGGTTCTCTTAAAATGCAGGCCGCGCCCTGCGGGGCGCGGTTAGTAAAGCAGTGAAATTTGTTTTTCCTTCGCCAGCGCGAGCAGATCGTCATCCGGACAGACGTCGCTGGCTATTACGTCAAACTGCGATAAATCCCCCATCCGCGCCGGCCGGACTTTGCCGAATTTACTGTGATCGACAACCAGCACGTGGTAGCGAGCGCTTTTCATCGCCCAGTGTTTGACCGGCAGCTCTTCCAGGTTAAAACAGGTCGCGCCCTGCTCGCAATCGACGCCCGCGGCGGAATAAAACGCGATGTCCGGGCACAGGTGGCTCAGCGTATCCTGCAGGCTTAGCGGTTTAAAAATGGCGTTGCTGGCGTGGAACTCGCCGCCGCACAAAATCGCGCGGCACTGGGGCTTTTCCTGTAAGGAAAGAAAGGTATTGAGCGAATAGCAGACGCCGGTAAAGGGCAGGGCGCTATCGATGGCGTCGATGATCCACGGCGTGGTGGTCCCGCAGTCAAAAAAGGCCATCTGGTGGGGCTCAAGCAGCTTTGCCGCATGGCGGGCGGCGCGGCGTTTTTCATCCACAAGGCGCGTTTTCTGATCGCTCAGCAGATAGTGCGTTGCGCTGCGCGGCTCCAGAACGATATAGCCGCCCAGCAACACGACCGGGCCGCTGTGGCCGTTGAGGTCGCGACGAATGGTCATCTCTGACACGCCAAGCAGGGTGGCCGCTTCTTTTAGATGGAGTTTATCACTGCGCTTGAGTGCCTGAATAAGCTGGCTGATGCGTTCGTCACGACGAGTTTCCATATTCCCTCTAAGCTGAAAGCGCCCTGCATTGACAGGGCGTCAGCGGCGATTTTACCTGCCGGAAGAGGCTTAGTCACGTGCAGGAATCGGGCGCTGCCGCAACTTTACCGGCTGGTCAGGAACGTCTATTCGCGCACCCAGCCTTTGCGAATCGGCAGCGAAAAGAACAGGCGGTACAGCCGCTGCAGATGCTGATAGAGGGTTTTTCCGCCGCTTTGCCACAGCAGTTGGGCGCTAAGGCAGGCGATCATCGCGGTGAGAAGCCCGCCCAGCATGTCCATCGGCCAGTGAACGCCGAGATAGACCCGGGACCAGGCAATCGCGCAGGCAACGGCGATAAGCAGCGCGCCCGACCACAGGCGGTGCCAGAACATAAAGGCCAGCGCAAAGGTAAAGCAGATAGTACCGTGATTGCTTGGGAAGGAGTTATTGGGTGAATGATGCAGGAAGTTATAGCCCACACCGGCGGCAAACGGACGTTCATGCGGAAAAAACACGCCGAATATCCATGAAAGCGTGAGGCTAATCGCGAGCGCCATCATCACCTTAAATACTAGCTGACGCTGGTTTGGCCCCCAAAGCCATAAGGCGAATACTAATAATGGCACAATAATAATCAGGTCTTTGGCGATAAACGTCGCGATTTCAATTGCCCACCACGGCGACGCGGGGGTGGCATTGAGGAATGCAAACAGCGAGTAGTTAATATTTTCCAGCATACATCCAGGCTCTTGGGTCCGTTAGCAACAAGCCGCCCACCTTAAAAAACGGTGGCGATAAGGTAAAGCAGTATTGTCTTAATTATCAGTTTGTTATGAATGAAAGTGCACATGTGGCTTCGTTAACAGACTGAGTAAAGGAGTATATAGCCTGTAATCTAATTGAAACATAAACGAAATATATACAGTGGGATTTTCATTCGGTGATGGCGACGCGGTCTCTGCGTGGCGATATTTCTCTTCATCGCTCACAATTCACTATCTCCCCGGCACGACTTTCATTAAACTTTGCGCGGTTTTATTTAAATAAGAGATTTCATGCACAATTCTTCGCTTTCAGGCAAACGCCTCGGACGTCAGGCGCTGCTCTTTCCGCTGTGCCTGGTGTTATACGAATTCGCCACCTATATCGGCAATGACATGATCCAGCCGGGAATGCTCTCGGTGGTGGAAGAGTTTGGCGTGGGCAATGAGTGGGTTCCGACCTCAATGACCGCCTATCTGGCCGGCGGTATGTTTTTGCAGTGGCTGCTGGGGCCGCTTTCGGATCGCATCGGCCGCCGTCCGGTCATGCTGACCGGGGTGGTGTGGTTTATCGTGACCTGCCTGGCGACGCTGCTGGCGCAGACGATTGAGCAGTTCACGCTGCTGCGCTTTTTGCAGGGCATCAGCCTGTGCTTTATCGGCGCGGTTGGCTATGCGGCGATACAGGAGTCTTTTGAAGAGGCGGTGTGCATCAAGATCACGGCGCTGATGGCCAACGTCGCGCTGATTGCGCCGCTGCTTGGGCCGCTGGTGGGCGCGGCCTGGGTTCATCTCCTGCCGTGGGAGATGATGTTTGTCCTGTTTGCCGTGCTGGCCGCTATCGCCTTTTTTGGGCTACAGAAGGCGATGCCGGAAACCGCCACCCGCATGGGCGAGAAGCTATCGGTTAAAGAGCTGGGGCGTGATTATCGTGAGGTGCTGAAAAACCTGCGCTTTGTCGCCGGCGCGCTGGCCACCGGCTTTGTCAGCCTGCCGCTGCTGGCGTGGATTGCCCAATCGCCGGTGATCATCATCAGCGGCGAGCAGGCGACCAGCTACGAGTATGGTCTGCTGCAGGTGCCGATATTTGGCGCGCTGATTGCCGGTAACCTGGTGCTGGCGCGCCAGACTTCCCGCAAGACGGTGCGTTCGCTGATTATTCTCGGCGGCTGGCCAATTATGATCGGCCTGCTGATCTCCGCCGTCGCGACGGTGGCGTCAACCCACGCGTATCTGTGGATGACCGCCGGGCTGAGCGTTTACGCCTTCGGGATTGGGCTCGCTAACGCCGGGCTGGTACGCCTGACGCTGTTTGCCAGCGAGATGAGCAAGGGAACGGTGTCGGCGGCGATGGGGATGCTGCAAATGCTGATCTTTACCGTGGGTATCGAAGTGAGCAAGCACGCCTATGAGGCTGGCGGCAGCGGACTCTTCAGCTTGCTCAACCTGCTGAGCGGGGTGCTCTGGCTGGCGATGACGGTCTACTTCCTGAAGGATAAACGCGTAGGCAGCTCCCTCGAACCGCAGTAATCTTCAGATGCCCTGCTGCGACGTTACGCGCCGCAGCAGGCGCGGCCTCAGGAGAACGGCGCTTCGCGATTAAGCACTTTATCAATAATATGCAGCACGCCTTCTTCGTTATTGTGCGGCGCGCGGTAGCCGGCGACGGCCTTCACCGGCGCGGCGGCGTTGGCCATGGCGAAACCGAAGCCGGCATGCTGCAGCATTTCGATATCGTTGCCGCTATCGCCAAACGCCACCACTTCATGGTTCTCGATCCCCCAGCGTTCCTGCAGGATGCGCAGTCCGTTGGCTTTATGCACGCCGGGAATAATCAGGTCAATGCTGCCGTAGCCGGTAGCGACCGCGGTCACCATATCGCCAAGCGCAGCGTGCAGCTTCGGCTGTATCTGCGGGATCAGCTGGTCCGGGACGTTGAGACCGAACTTCAGAATTTCATCATCAGCAATATGATTAAAGTCGTCGACCAGTTCGAGGCGATGATAATACTTCGCCGCGACCGCTTTCAGCTCATCATTATACTGGTTGAGGGTATAAGCGCTGCGCTTACCGCAGGCGATGATTTCAATGTTGGTCAGCGTCTGGAGATGGTCGATAACGGTATTGAAATGTTCCTGCGGCATCCGGCAGTTAAATACATCTTCTCCGGCGCTGACCACCCAGCCGCCGTTTTCGGCGACAAAGGCGATCTCATGGGCAACCTCGGGGAAGAAGGAGATAAGCTGGTAATACTGGTTACCGCTGGCGACGACGAAGCGGATGTCCTGCTCGCGCATCCGTTGATACTGGGCGAGGAAGCGCTGACGGTTATAGGTTTTGGCATCGCTCAGAAAGGTGCCGTCCATGTCAACCGCAATCAATTTGATGCTCATTAACTGTTCTCCATCACGGGTTCAGATTGTGGCTTCGCTACCGCGCGGGCGACGATGGCCGCGACCAGCACGAGTGCCAGCACCACCATCATGGCGCTGCGCAGGCCGAAGTGTTCGCCGAGAAAGCCCAGCAGCGGCGGCCCGACGAGGAAGGCGAGGTAGCCGGTAATCGCCACCACGCTGACGCGCTTCGGCGCATCGGGGCCGGTGTCGCTGGCGGCAGAAATGGTCAGCGGGAAGCCCAGCGACGCGCCGAGACCCCATAATAGTACGGAGAGTCCGGCGACCCACGGGTTATCGACGAAAATAATCAGGCCAATGCCCAGGGCGCCCATTACCGCGCTGGCGCGAACTACCGTCACCCGGCTGTAGCGGTCAATAAACCAGCCGCCGGTAAAGCGGCCAAGGGTCATGCCGAGGGTGAAGCCTGCGTAAATCAGCGAGCCGGAGGTTGGGCTGAAGCCGTGGCCGTCAACCATCAGCAGCGGCAGCCAGTCGTTGGCGGAGCCTTCAGCAAAGGCCATGGCCAGGACGATCACGCCAATCAGCAGCAGTTGGGCATCGCGCCATATCGGCAGGCCTTTGCCTTCATGGCGCGCCGCTTCCGCCGCATTTTTGCCTGTGCCTTCAGGGATCGCGCGAATGGCGATAGCAATGGGGGCGACGGCCACCAGCGCCGCCAGCAGGATGTGCGGCGCGGCGGGCAGGCCGAAGCCGGTTACCGCCATACCAATCCCGGCGCCGACGAGCGTGCCGAAGCTGTAAAAACCATGCATCATCGGCAGGACGGTTTTATTCATCTCACGTTCAACGGCGGCGCCTTCGACGTTAATGGCCACTTCCGCGGAGCCAAAGCTGGCGCCGAAGATGGCTAAGCCGATAGCAAACAGCACCGCCGAGGTAAACCATAGCGCGGCGCTGAGCACCAGCATGCCGACCACCGCGCAGGACATGGTGGCGCGAATCACTTTACGGGTGCCGAATCGATTGACCAGCCACGCTGAGCAGAGGATGCCGCTCATCGAACCTATTGATAGTCCAAATAATACAATCCCCATTTCCGCCGTCGATAGCGCGAGCAGATCGCGAATCGCCGGCGTGCGGGTCGCCCATGAGGCCATGAGTAATCCGGGGATAAAAAAGAACATGAAGAGCGCCCACAGCCTTAGCTGGAGGGCTCTGCGGGAGGTTTGCGCTGTCATCCGTAAATGCCCGAGAGTGAAGAGATGCAGACAACAGTAGCAAGGTTGTGTACATTTGTACATCCAGGCAGGCTGCCGCGGAATGCTTTTTTATTGACCTCTATGATTCGATTCAGCCTGAGGCATATTTGACGCGTACGCCGTGGGATTCAGCATCTGTTTTAATGAAAGAGGAAAAGGGGATGGCCCGTCGACCAAACGACCCGCAGCGGCGGGAGCGGATTTTGCAGGCGACGCTGGACACGATCGCGATACACGGTATCCACGCGGTCACGCACCGGAAAATCGCCACCTGCGCGGGCGTGCCGCTGGGCTCGCTGACCTACTATTTCAGCGGCATTGAGGCGCTGGTCGAAGAGGCGTTCAGCCTGTTTACCGGCCAGATGTCGGCGCAGTATCAGCAGTTTTTTGCCGATGTGCATAGCCGCGAAGAGGCCTGTGACGCCATTGCGGAGCTGATTTTTAGCGCCCAGGTGACCACCGCGCGCAATATGGAGCTGATGTATCAGCTGTATGCTTTTTGCAGCAGCCAGCCGAATTTAAAAGCGGTCATGCAGAACTGGATGCTGCGCAGCCAGCAGACTCTTGAGCAGTGGTTTGAACCGGCCACGGCCCGCGGGCTTGACGCCTTTATCGAGGGCATGACGCTGCACTTCGTGACCGACAGAGCGCCGCTATCGAGAGAAGCGATTCGACTGATGGTAGACCGGCTGGCGGGAGCGTGAGCGGGGCGCAGAAAAAACATTTATGTAAATTTGTAAATTAAAACAACTGCTTGCGTGATGGTCAATAAGTTAGGTGAGTGGTAAGGAGTGGCGATCACGGGGCAATGCCAACCGCTGCCACCACTTGGCTCATCGTGACTTATTTTAAACGCCAGGGACCTTTCTCCTCGACTTGCTCCACAGCTCCTTCTGACTCAAGTTCGCGAAGGAGGGCTACAGCCCAATATTGTTGCTGTGTACTGGGGGCTTTAGGATAATCTCCCCAGTCGAGACCGCAGAGACGAAATACTTCTGCTTGCTTCACTCCTTTACCATTTATGCTTCCATCCGGGTGCTTTGCCAAAGCAGCAAGAGCCAGTTCTTTTGCTTTAGCGCGAAGTTCTAGCCCCTGTATCTGTAACTCATTCATAATCATATTATTCCTGATAATCAAGACCGTCTTAATAATACTCCGTTGCAGGCTCATCTCCATAGCATGAGCAAAAAAATGATTAGGAAAATGAGCGCTGGGCTTCGTTTGGTTAAACCGACGCGCCGGAAAGGATACGGGCAGTAGATTAAAGATTAGCTGCGACCGCAGCTTGAATATGAGTTGAAGTCCAAAGGTTTTGACGGCAACGAACAGGATATTGATTTACTGCTGCGTGGCGGAAGTATTCTATTATTGGCAGGTTTACGCCTTTTCTACCGAAACCAGGCTTTGCATGAAGACGATAAATGTCGGTAGTGCTTAGAACTTATGGCCCAGCTAGTTGCCAGCTCGGATTGTGCGATAACGATAAGGAGACTGCCATTCCGTGGTTGTCAGAACTGACGAGCGATCTAGTTACCAGGTTGAGTAAGTACGGGGTAGGCAAGGATGAAAGCAAGCATCAGCCGTTTTGCGTCATTTGTAACGTTCTCCAAAAGGACGCACCAGCGTTTGAGAAGGAGTACATGTCTATAGTGCAGGATTTGCATGATCTAAAAAGGATCGTAGGGGTCCAGAATCGCCTGGGTTGTCGGGTTTTCAGGCCCATCATGTATCTGCATGAAAACAACTTCACAAAGCTGGCAGACGTGGCGGGGATTTGAGCGCGCGCAACGTAAGTTAATGGGAAACGTTGCGATTGAAGGTGCTTTGATTTTGTGCAAATCTAGTATCTCTTCATACTCGGTGAGACTCAGCAATGGAAAGTAATGCAAACTCTAAGAAAAAAATCGATTCTGGGAACCAAAGATTAGCATCCTTATTAGATGACGTTACCCGTGGAAACATCAAGATCCCGGCTTTCCAGCGAGATTTTGTTTGGACAGATGAACAAATATTAGGGCTTATCGACTCTATTTATAGTGGGTATCCGGTTGGTTCATTATTATTATGGTCGACTAAAACTCCATTGAAATTTGAAAGGAATGTAGGTGGGTTTCATCTCCCTGAGGTCAAAGAGGATTATCCTGTAAATTATGTGTTAGATGGACAGCAGCGTTTAACAACTTTGTTTGGTGTGTTCAATGCGGATAGGAAAACAGAAAACAATGAATTAGCATCACGATTTAATATACATTTTGTTCCTTCCAATGACGAATTCTGTAATTACAAAGATCTGCCGAATGGTGTTAGTAGTGTTCCACTCAGTAGTATTCTTGATACTGCGAAACTTCTGCCGGAGTTGAGGCGATTCCCAGTTGATGAACAAGATAAAATTGCTAACCTTGTAGATAAATTTAAAGATTATGAGTTTCCTATAGTTACGATTAAAGAAAGAAGCAACCAAGAAGTTTGTAGAATATTTCAGAGGATTAACTCATCTGGAACAAGTTTAAGTACCATTGAGCTGCTGACTGCATGGACATGGTCAGAAAAATTCGATTTACGCACAGAGATGGATTCATTAAAAGATTATCTTGCATCTGTGGGGTATGAACAAGTCGATGAAGTCCTTTTAATGCGTTGTTTGACCGCAATAATCAATAAAAAAATAGATTCGGATACTTTGATTGATGTTGATCCAACAATTCTTTTATCCTCAATGGAGGATTTAAAAAGAGGTGTGCGAAGTTCTGTTGATTTTTTAGCAAACGATTTAAAAATTAAGAATTCTATATTCTTACCTTTCCCTATTATGTTAGTTCCGATAACCTATTTCTTCGCTAAAACCGCTCGACCTACAGGACATCAATATAGTTCTATTAAGCGATGGTTTTGGTGTTGTGCATTTTCACAAAGGTATAAAGCTGGGACAAATACTTATGTTATGGAAGATATTATCTCTATGGAGGGTATAATAAATTCACCTGATAGCTATATTCAACCAATACCAAAAATTGAAGCGGATTTCTTTAAAAAAACATGGCGAATAAACTCCTCTGCTGCAAAGGCCTCCATTTGTTTATTAGCTCAACTATCTCCTCGAAGTTTCATTACTGGTAAAGTGGTAGATCTTGATTCTGCATTGTCAGCATATAACGCAAGGCAATTTCATCATATTTACCCTAAGGCATACCTTGCTAAGCAAGGTTTTGCATTTCATGAGTCAAATATAATTGCAAATATAGCGTTTTTAACGGCTGAAGATAATAATAAAATTTCAGATTCAAACCCCGATACTTATTTTAAAGCAGTACATGAGGCAGAGAAAGATTTGATTTTTGATGCAGCGGTAATTGATGAAAAATTACGAGATGGTAAAACTTCTTATGGGGAGTTTATCAATCAGCGTGAAATGGATTTAAATGATCTTGCTTCAAAAGCAATGACAGGGAAAATATAGTAAGCAGTAAAATATGTTTGCTATATTTAAAATATTGGATGTCTTTCTTTGAAAGGAAACTTACTGGAAAGGATGACATCCTTGTTTGTTCAATTATTCTTTCCCATCAACCTTCGTTGAATTGGCTCTAATTCATTTTCCACAAATACTATACTTGCCTTCTTCACAGCCCCAACTCCAATATTGATCGGTATAATCTCCTTCAGCTTAGATGGCATGCGGTGTGCTGCCATAATGTCATTGCGGCTAACATTTTTAATATTCAGAAATACATCCTATGCCTTCTGGCTATAAATGATGAGGTGGAAACTGTCACCTGTGACATCCTGCCGCAATGGCTAATTGTATTATAAATTATGTTAAATATTCATAACTTTTCTTGATTTCTAATTTATTAAGCTTTGTGATTTTTCTGTTTATATATAAATCAATAAACATAGCTACTCCTAACATAGTGAAACATAGTAATGATAGATAAATAATTGGCGTTATGACTATAAGTGCAAGGGAGTTTTTATTAGTCTCTTTTGATAACTCATCTTTTTTTTGTGGATCTAACATATAACTACAAATAAATAGTTTTGTTTCTGGTTTAATTAACGTGATTTTATCCAATTTGTTTTTATCGATGCAAGTTTCTGGCGTTATATCCCACGCAGGAGTATCCGGTGGGCTTGTTGCCGCTCCTGGTTTTATCCAAAATGAGTCATTTGTTTCTTTGTGTGTATGGGAAATCCAGTATATTGGCTCAACGGTAATGATTTTAGTGAACTGATAAAAACCAATTAAGGGAATTGCTATAACAATGATGCCAAGAGTAGTGAGGGTGATTTTTTCTCGTTTACCGTGTGGTTTAGTACTAACTTTGTACTTGCAAAGGCTAAGCCTAATTATCGGTTTTGCTAATCCGATGGTGGATACTAAAAAATCCTCTTCAGGATGGATTTTATTTAGCCATGACCAAAAGGAAGAGACTCCTCCTGCGAGCCATTTAAATATCAATCCTCCAATTGCCGTAGCAAGAAAGGCATTTATTTTATCGAAATCCATATATCTTTCCCTCTCAATTAGGTATTCGAGATTATATATATCAGAGACCAAACAATGAAGTGAAGTTCATTAAAAATTCAATCGCGGGCATTCTGACACTATGAATGCTCAATTAGCCGAAATCATAGGCCTTATCATCAATCTGATTCGCAATTGCATTGTGACTGAAGTGGACCGGGACGACTGGCTTTGCTGGGTGGAAACTGGGGCCTTGAAACCAGCGGGATTAACTGGCTGACTTACCGCGCCAGTTAATCCCGCACCTACGTGTAAATGCCAGTTAAGGTCATCGACTTTAATCAACCCATCGATAATGTGAACTAGGCTATCACAGCGTTAACGCATACGGTCAAATCCGGACTACGAGTTTAGGACCAGCATAGATGTGGATGTGTAAAATGATGATTTGCCCAGTATGTGGAAGTGCAGCCCATACTCGCAGCAGTTTCCAGGTTTCTTCAATGACCAAAGAACGTTACAACCAGTGCCAGAATATCGACTGCAGCCATACGTTCGTAACGCATGAGACTTTTGTTCGCTCAATTTCTACACCTAAAGAGGCCCATCCTGTGCAGCCTCACCCCACAAATTCAGGCCAGGCAGCATTGTCTCTTTGAGGCTGTCGCCACTTTGTCGCCATGGCTTAAAAAGAGAGTTTACAACTCAATGATTTTAAAGACTGTAAAATTCAGGCAACAAAAAACCCATCAACCTTGAACCTAAGTGGCGGGGTTGATGGGCTCCACAAAATGGGGACATCAAAGAAAAGCAGTGGCACTACTTATGACTGATGCCAGCAAAAAAAGTTCTGCGTATGCGCGTTTTTTTTCTTAAAAAATTCACTGTAGCCCCGGCCAGATGATGACAATCAGCGTACCTGCCAGGGTTAACAACACGTTAGCGATGGCGTAGGTCCCCGCGTATCCCAGCGCAGGAATATTGCTGCGCGCGGTATCGCTGATGATTTCCATCGCCGGCGCGCAGGTACGAGCCCCCATCATGGCGCCGAAGAGCATCGCCCGGTTCATGCGCAGCACGTACGCGCCGAACAGGAAGCAGATAACCACCGGCACCAGGCTGACGATGAGGCCCGCCGCCAGCATCTGACCGCCGACGGCGCCGAGGCCGTTATTTATGCCGGCGCCCGCGCTGAGCCCCACGCCTGCCATAAACACCATCAGGCCGAACTCCTTCACCATATTCAGCGCCCCCTGCGGAATGTAGCCAAACGTCGGATGGTTGGCGCGCAGGAAACCGAGCATAATGCCGGCAAACAGCAGACCGGCGGCGTTACCGATGCCGAAGCTGAACGAGCTGAACTGGAAGGTGATCATGCCGATCATCAGGCCAACGATAAAGAAGGCGCAGAAGGCGAGCAGGTCGGTCACCTGGCTGTGGATGGAGATAAAGCCAATACGATCCGCGACGGTTTTAACGCGACGCGCGTCGCCGCTGACCTGCAGCACATCGCCCTTGTTGAGCACCACGTTATCGTCGATAGGCATTTCGATCTGGCTGCGGATAACGCGGTTTAAGAAGCAGCCGTGATCGGTCAGCTTCAGCTGCGCCAGGCGACGGCCGACGGCATTGTGGTTTTTGACCACGATCTCTTCGGTGACGATGCGCATATCGAGCAGATCGCGGTCGAAGACCTCTTTGCCGTTGCGGAAGCTTGGGTCGAGGCGGGCATGGGCATCCGGGTAACCTACCAGGGCGATATCATCGCCCATCTGCAGCACCGCATCGCCGTCCGGGTTCGCGAGAATGCCGTTGCGGCGGATGCGCTCAATGTAGCAGCCGGTCTGGCGGTAAATGCCCAGCTCGCGCAGGTTTTTACCATCAGCCCACGCCACCAGCTCCGGGCCGACGCGGTAGGCGCGGATCACCGGCAGATAGACCTTGCGCCGGGAGTCGGTATCGAGGCCGCGCTCGCGGGCGATTTGCTGGGCGCTGGTTTGCAAATCCTGATGCTGCAGCTTCGGCATATAGCGGGCGCCGACGATCAGGCTGACCAGGCCAATCAGGTAGGTCAGCGCATAGCCGAGGCTCAGATGATCGAGCGAGAGGGCGAGCTGGTCGCTGGGCATGCCGAAGTGCCGTAGCGTATCCCCGGCGCCCACCAGCACGGGCGTGGAGGTCATGGCGCCGGCGAGCATCCCGGCCGTCAGGCCGATATCCCAGCCGAAGAGCTTACCCAGCCCCATGGCGATCAGCATCGCGCTGCCGACCATCACCAGCGCGAGCATCAGGTAATTTTTGCCGTCGCGAAAAAAAATAGAAAAAAAGTTGGGCCCCGCTTCCACGCCGACGCAGAAAATAAACAGCATAAAGCCGAGATTGAGGGCATCAGTGTTAATACTGAAATGCTGTTGCCCTAATAATAGGGAAACCACTAAAACGCCAATGGAATTACCAAGTTGTACCGACCCGAGACGCAGTTTCCCGAGGCAGAGTCCTAATGCAAGCACAACGAACAATAACAGGATGTAATTCCCGTTTAACAAATCTGCGACGTTTATATTCACGAAAGCCAACTTCTCATTTACTAGTAAGTTGTTGAAGGAAATGGTTATTTGGTCTAAGGTTGGTCCAGTGTTCGCGTTGTCCCGAACGCTATTCTGGCATCCCGTTATAACCAGCAAAATATAGTCGACAGTTTAATCTTTCCTGGAGGCTGCGGCTAGTAACAATCGTGTTTACATTGACGGGATCTTTTATTGGCATGGATTGCCAGAATCTTTATCTGACTGGGCGAAGTGGAAGTTGGTTAGAGGCAAAATCAGGAGGATGTCGTGAAATCTGAGCGTGCTTGGGCCGGTATTATCTGTGGGTTCTTTCTATTTATCGTGGTTTGTTTATCACTACTGTTACATATGAAAGGCGCCTTTCGGGCTACCGGTCACCCTGAGCTCGGGCTGCTGTTCTTTTTGCTCCCCGGTGCGGCGGCAAGCTGCCTCTCTCCCGGGCAGCGGGTACTGCGTCCGCTTATCGGCGCGATGCTGGCTGCACCTGTCTGTCTGGTGGTTATGCGGCTTTTCTTTGTGACCGAGCGTTCTTTCTGGCAGGAACTGGCGTGGCTGTTTAGCGCGGTGTTCTGGTGCGCGCTGGGCGCGCTGTGCTTTTTGTTTATTTGCGCCTGGCTTGATACCAGACGCAGGCACTCGTCAGAGGAGTGAGCCGTCTCAGGCGAACAGGCCGAGATTCTCTTTCGCCCAGGCTTCAAAGTCAGTGCAGCCGCCAATGTGCTTCTGATCGACAAAAATCTGCGGTACGGTTTCAACCGGTTTACCCACGGTTTTTTCCAGGTCGGCTTTGCTGATGCCTTCTGCGTGAATATCAATATAGCGATAGTTAAAATCATCACGCTCGTTGCTCAGTTTTTCCGCCAGCTCTTTGGCGCGAACGCAATAGGGGCAGCCTGGACGACCAAAAATTACCGTAAACATAGTCCTTCTCCTTAAACCTCAGCCGGATGGCGAATGCCGCGTATCATGCCGCGTTATGTCGAGGAGGGAAAGAAGGTTCTGCCTTTTGCTTCGATGGCTTAAGGCTATGTTTGGTAAATATTCTGCTGATGAAACCGCTATACTCCCCTGATACGCGACCGGCTTTTGCCCGGGAGCGTGCATGATTTTGACCGAAGGAGCGTTATGCGATCGCCCGCTGCATTACCAAAAAGCATTCTGGTAGTCGAGATTATCGGCATGGTGCTGTTGACCCTGGCCTGGCTCTCGCTCAACCAGTACGTCAGCCTGCCCGCGCCGTTTTCCAGCCCAACGGCGGCGCTGCTGATGATCTTCGCGGGGATCCTGCTGATGCTTCCGGCCGCCGTGGCGTTAATGTGGCGAGTGGCGAAAGTGATTGCCCCGCAGTTGACGCAAACGAAAACCCCACCTTCTTCATTGCCTGACAGAGAAAAACGAGATGACGCCGACCATTGAGCTGCTGCGTAGCCACCGTTCTATTCGCCATTTTACCGACGCGCCGATAAGCGACGAACAGCGCGCCGCGATTATTGCCAGCGCGCAGGGCGCTTCCAGCTCCAGTTTTTTACAATGCTCCTCAATTATTCGCGTTACCGACCCGGAAATACGCCAACAGCTGGTCCCGCTGAGCGGTGGCCAGCAGCACGTAGCGCAGGCCGCTGAATTTTGGGTATTCTGCGCTGATTTCAATCGCAATCTGCAAATCTGCCCGGACGCTCAGCTGGGCCTCGCCGAACAGCTGCTGCTGGGCTGCGTCGATACCGCGATTCTGGCGCAGAATGCGCTGGTGGCGGCGGAATCCCTTGGCCTCGGCGGCGTCTATATTGGCGGCCTGCGCAACAATATCGATGCGGTGACCGAGCTGCTGAAGCTGCCGCAGCACGTACTGCCGCTGTTTGGCCTGTGCCTTGGCTGGCCGGACGATAACCCGGAGGTGAAACCGCGCATGCCGTCGGCGATGCTGGTGCATGAAAATCACTATCAGCCGGTGGACGACGCGGTGCTTGCGGAATATGACGAGCAGATAGCGCAGTATTATCTCTCTCGCGGCAGCAATACGCGTCGCGATACCTGGAGCGACCATATCCGTCGGACTATTGTTAAAGAGAGCCGTCCGTTTATTCTGCAATATCTGCATAAGCAGGGATGGGCTACGCGCTGATTGCGTGTAAACTGCCCTCGGTCTGACGCAAGGAAATTCCGCAGGTCAGCGCTAATTGACTACCAGAGGCCCGCCAGAGCGGGTCTTTTCGCAGAGGTGCAGGGTGAAAATTGCCATATTATCCCGGGATGGAACGCTTTATTCATGTCGACGCCTGCGCGAAGCCGCGCAAAAACGCGGACACCAGGTGGAAATCCTCGATCCGCTTTCCTGTTATATGAACGTCAGCCCGGTGGCCTCGTCGATTCACTATAAAGGTCGCCAACTCCCGCATTTTGACGCCGTGATCCCGCGCATTGGCACTGCGATCACCTACTATGGTACCGCGGCGCTGCGTCAGTTTGAGCTGCTGGGCAGCTATCCGCTGAATGAATCGGTGGCGATCACCCGCGCTCGCGACAAGCTGCGCTCGCTCCAGCTGCTGGCCCGTCAGGGGATCGATCTGCCGCTCACCGGTATTGCCCATTCGCCAGACGATACCAGCGACCTGATTGCCATGGTTGGCGGCGCGCCGCTGGTGGTAAAGCTGGTGGAGGGTACCCAGGGCATCGGCGTAGTGCTGGCCGAAACGCGCCAGGCGGCAGAGAGCGTCATCGACGCTTTTCGCGGCCTGAATGCGCATATTCTGGTGCAGGAGTATATCGCCGAGGCGAAGGGGCGGGACGTGCGCTGCCTCGTGGTGGGTAATGAAGTGGTGGCGGCAATTGAACGGCGGGCGAAGGAGGGGGATTTTCGCTCTAACCTGCATCGCGGCGGCGTGGCGTCGGTGGCGTATATCAGCGAGCAGGAGCGTGAAATGGCCATCAAGGCCGCGCAAACGCTCGGGCTGGACGTGGCCGGCGTTGATATCCTGCGCGCCGCGCGCGGTCCTCTGGTGATGGAGGTCAATGCTTCTCCTGGGCTGGAAGGAATTGAAACCACCACCGGCGTCGATATTGCCGGCAAAATGATCGCCTGGATCGAACGACAAGCCACGCCCGGATTTTGTCTGAAAATGGGCGGATAATTCCCTTTCACGACACCGTCATGGAACAGGACGCTTTTTTTGCGTAAGCTATGGCGTCGCATTTTTCACAGTAAGAGGTCACAGGTCATATGGATTCACTGGTCGTTCCGGGTCTTGATACGTTACGTCAATGGCTCGACGAATTGGGCATCAGCTTTTTTGAGTGTGATTCCTGCCAGGCACTGCACCTGCCGCATATGCAAAATTTCGAAGGCATTTTTGATGCCAAACTTGACCTGGTGGATAACGTGGTGCTTTTCTCCGCGCTGGCAGAGGTGAAACCCTCCGCGCTGCTGCCGCTCTCCGCCGATCTTTCTGCGATTAACGCCAGTTCGTTGACGGTGAAAGCTTTCCTCGATATTCAGGATGATAATCTGCCGAAGCTGGTGGTGTGCCAGGCCTTGACCGTAGGCGTCGGCGTGACGATCGATCAGTTCGCGTGGTTTTTCCGCCAGAGCGAAGAACAGATATCGATGGTCATCCTCGAAGCCAGCGCCAATCAGGTGCTGTATAAGTCTGAGGAAGAAGAGCCGGTGGCTGAGAATATTCAGTACCATTTTCTTCACTAAGCCTGTCGAAAAATAGCGCAGCCACTGCCATAGCGGCTGCGTATTACATGCTTTTATTCTGCTATTAACCTTCCGGAAAAGAATTTTTCACCGCCATTCCGCCGCTTTCGGCTTATCACATAGACCCTTATTGCATAAAAAATTGATAAAAGCCGTTTTTTTACCTGGGCTATAGCCTCTTATTCTGGCTACAGTTATTCTGACGCTGCTTCCAGTTGCGGGCAACCATTCCGGGAGAGGTCCTCTCTCCTTTTCTTAGGCAATGAAAAAATATGCATGATTATTGCATGCGAACAAGTGCGTATATTCAGCCCGCTTGTTAACGGGCATTGAGAAGGAATAAGAGATATGACCGCCTTTGGTAAAAAATGGTTAACAGGTCTGGTTACGGGTGCGCTGATGGCCGTTTCTGCCGGTTCGCTCGCAGCCGAACAAAAAACCCTGCATGTTTATAACTGGTCTGATTATATTGCGCCGGATACGGTGGCGAATTTTGAAAAAGAGACCGGTATTAAAGTGGTGTATGACGTCTTTGACTCCAACGAAGTGCTGGAGGGTAAGCTCATGGCGGGCAGCACCGGTTTTGACCTGGTGGTGCCGTCGGCGAGCTTCCTTGAGCGCCAGCTGGCGGCCGGGGTATTCCAGCCGCTGGATAAAAGTAAGCTTCCCAACTGGAAAAATCTCGACCCGGAAGTATTGAAGCTGGTCGCGAAGCACGACCCCGACAATAAATACGCGATCCCGTACCTGTGGGCGACAACCGGCATAGGCTATAACATCGATAAAGTGAAAGCCGTGCTGGGCAAAGATGCGCCGCTGGACAGCTGGGATCTGGTGATGAAGCCGGAAAACCTGGAAAAGCTGAAAAGCTGCGGCGTCTCCTTCCTGGATGCCCCGGAAGAGATTTTCGCCACCGTGCTGAACTATCTCGGCAAAGATCCTAACAGTACTAAAGCCGATGACTACACCGGCCCGGCGACCGATCTGCTGCTGAAGCTGCGTCCGAATATTCGCTATTTCCACTCCTCTCAGTACATCAACGACCTGGCGAACGGTGATATCTGCGTCGCTATCGGCTGGGCGGGGGACGTATGGCAGGCGGCTAACCGGGCGAAAGAAGCGAAAAACGGGGTGAATGTTTCCTACTATATTCCGAAAGAGGGCGCGCTGGCGTTCTTCGACGTCTTCGCCATGCCGGCGGATGCGAAAAACAAAGATGAGGCTTATCAGTTCCTGAACTATCTGATGCGTCCGGATGTTATCGCCCACATCAGCGATCATGTCTATTACGCTAACGGCAACAAAGCCTCTGTTCCGCTGGTCAGCGAAGCGATCCGCAATAATCCGGCCATTTACCCGCCGGCTGATGTCTTCGCCAAGCTGTTCACCCTGAAAGTCCAGGATCCGAAAATCGACCGCGTGCGTACTCGCGCGTGGACGAAGGTGAAAAGCGGTAAGTAATTCTCCGTGAGTTGTAGGCCGGATAAGCGTCGCGCTGCCGGCAACAGGCGCACCGCGATGGTGCGCCTGCACCATGATTTGATTTCTGCCGGAGAACACCCCGTGAATGATGTGATTCCTCGCCCGCAGGCGAAAACCCCCAAAGCGCTGACCCCGCTGCTGGAAATCCGTAATTTAACCAAGTCTTTCGATGGCCAGCACGCTGTCGATGACGTCAATCTCACCATTTATAAAGGCGAAATTTTTGCCCTGCTGGGCGCATCCGGCTGCGGCAAGTCAACCCTGCTGCGCATGCTGGCGGGATTTGAACAGCCTACCGCCGGACAGATTGTCCTGGATGGCGTCGATCTGGCGCGGGTGCCGCCGTATCAGCGGCCGATTAATATGATGTTCCAGTCCTACGCGCTGTTTCCCCATATGACGGTGGAGCAGAATATCGCCTTTGGCCTCAAGCAGGACAAATTGCCCAAGGCCGAAATCACCAGCCGGGTGCAGGAGATGCTGGCGCTGGTGCATATGCAGGAGTTCGCAAAGCGTAAACCGCATCAGCTCTCCGGCGGCCAGCGTCAGCGCGTGGCCCTGGCCCGCAGCCTGGCGAAAAGACCGAAACTGCTGCTGCTTGATGAGCCAATGGGGGCGCTGGATAAGAAGCTGCGCGACAGGATGCAGCTGGAAGTGGTCGATATCCTTGAGCGCGTCGGCGTTACCTGCGTGATGGTGACCCACGATCAGGAAGAGGCGATGACCATGGCGGGGCGTATCGCCATTATGAACCGCGGCAAGTTCGTGCAAATCGGCGAGCCGGAGGAAATCTACGAACACCCGACCACCCGCTACAGCGCGGAGTTTATCGGCTCGGTCAACGTTTTTGAAGGGCTGGTGAAAGAGCGGCAGGAAGATGGCCTGGTGCTGGACTCTCCGGGCCTGACCCATCCGCTGAAGGTCGATCCCGATGCCTCCGTCGTCGATAACGTGCCGGTGTGGGTGGCCCTGCGCCCGGAAAAAATCATGCTCTGTGAAGACCCGCCCGCGGATGGCTATAACTTCGCGGTGGGCGAGGTTATCTATATTGCCTATCTCGGCGACCTGTCTATCTACCATGTGCGTCTGAAAAGCGGGCAGATGCTGAGCGCTCAGCTGCAAAACGAACACCGTTACCGTAAAGGGGCGCCCACCTGGGGTGATGAGGTGCGTTTGTGCTGGGATGCCGATAGCTGCGTCGTGTTGACGGTGTAAGGAGAGGGCGATGAGTACATTAGAACCCCCGTCAGGCGTAAAAAAACCTGGCGGTTTTGCGCTGTGGCTGGCGCGGCTGCAGATGGCCCACGGGCGCAAGCTGGTCATTGCGCTGCCCTACGTGTGGCTGATCCTGCTGTTTCTGCTGCCGTTCCTGATCGTCTTTAAAATCAGCCTGGCGGAGATGGCGCGGGCTATCCCACCCTATACCGACCTGCTGGAGTGGGCCGACGGTCAGCTTACGTTAACGCTGAATCTCGGGAATTTCCTGCAGCTCACCGACGATCCGCTCTATTTTGAAGCGTATCTGCAATCGCTTCAGGTGGCGGCGATCTCGACGTTCTGCTGCCTGCTGTTGGGGTATCCGCTGGCGTGGGCGGTGGCGCACAGTAAGCCATCGACGCGAAATATTCTGCTGCTGCTGGTGATCCTACCGTCATGGACCTCCTTCCTGATCCGCGTCTATGCCTGGATGGGGCTGCTGAAAAGCAACGGCGTGCTGAACAACTTCCTGCTGTGGCTGGGGGTCATCGACCAGCCGCTGGAGATCCTGCATACCAACCTGGCGGTCTATATCGGTATTGTTTACGCCTATCTGCCGTTTATGGTGCTGCCGATCTATACCGCCCTCACGCGTATCGATTACTCGCTGGTGGAGGCGTCGCTGGATCTGGGGGCCCGGCCGCTGAAGACCTTCTTCCAGGTGATCGTTCCCCTCACCAAAGGCGGGATTATTGCCGGGTCGATGCTGGTGTTTATTCCGGCAGTCGGGGAGTTCGTTATCCCGGAACTGCTGGGCGGGCCAGACAGCATTATGATTGGCCGCGTACTGTGGCAGGAGTTTTTCAATAACCGCGACTGGCCGGTGGCGTCGGCGGTGGCGATCGTGATGCTGTTGCTGCTGATCGTACCGATCATGTGGTTCCACAAGCATCAGCAAAAACAGGTGGGGGAACACGGATGAATAATTTACCGGTAGTCCGTTCGCCGTGGCGAATTTTGATTCTGCTGCTCGGCTTTACCTTTCTGTATGCCCCGATGCTGATGCTGGTGATTTACTCGTTCAACAGCTCAAAGCTGGTGACGGTATGGGCGGGGTGGTCGACGCGCTGGTATCGCGAGCTGTTTCATGACGATGCGATGATGAGCGCGGTAGGCTTAAGTCTGACCATTGCCGCCTGCGCCGCGACGGCGGCGGTGATCCTCGGTACCATTGCCGCAGTGGTGATGGTGCGTTTTGGCCGCTTCCGCGGTTCAAACGGCTTTGCTTTTATGATCACCGCGCCGCTGGTGATGCCCGATGTGATTACCGGCCTGTCGCTGCTGCTGCTGTTTGTCGCGCTGGGGCATTCAATTGGCTGGCCGTCGGATCGCGGCATGCTGACCATCTGGCTGGCGCACGTCACCTTCTGTACCGCGTACGTCGCGGTGGTCATTTCATCGCGCCTGCGTGAGCTGGACCACTCTATTGAAGAGGCGGCGATGGATCTGGGCGCCGCGCCGCTGAAGGTCTTTTTCGTCATTACGCTGCCGATGATTATGCCGGCGGTGGTCTCCGGTTGGCTGCTGGCCTTTACGTTGTCGCTCGACGACCTGGTTATTGCCAGCTTTGTTTCCGGGCCGGGGGCGACGACGCTGCCGATGCTGGTCTTCTCCAGCGTGCGCATGGGGGTCAACCCGGAGATTAACGCCCTGGCGACGTTAATCCTCGGCGTGGTCGGGATTGTTGGTTTTATCGCCTGGTATTTGATGGCCCGCGCGGAAAAGCAGCGGGTGCGCGATATCCAGCGTGCAAGAAGCGGCTGAACCACCTAAAATCTGCAATAGAGTTAACATCGGCGCCGCATTTGTGGCGCCGTTTTCATGGAAGACTTTACGTTGGGATTGTTTACTAAAACGCGTTCGTCTCATGCTCGTCTTAACGTTCCTGCGCTGGTGCAGGTGGCGGCCTTCGCCATTATTTTAATCCGCGGCCTGGATTTGCTGATGATCCTCAATCAGCTTGGCGTTCAGGGAATCGCGGATTTTGTCCATCGCAGCGTGCAGACGTGGGCGCTCACCCTGGTGTTTCTCTCAAGTCTGGTGCTGGTATTTATTGAAATCTGGTGCGCGTTTTCGCTGGTAAAAGGGCGCAACTGGGCGCGTTGGCTGTTCCTGTTGACGCAGATTATCGTGATTGGCTACCTGTGGGCCGCTTCATTGGGCTACGGTTATCCCGAGCTGTTTAGTATTGCCGGGGAATCGAAGCGCGAAATCTTTCGCTCCCTGGTGCTGCAAAAACTACCGGATCTGCTGGTGCTGGCGATGCTGTTTGTGCCGGCCCCGTGCCGACGCTTTTTCCGTTTACAGTAACGGTGATACAATCCCCGCCCCTGTTTTTTTGAAGGTCTTGTTATGCAATGCGCACTTTATGACGCGGGCCGCTGCCGCTCCTGCCAGTGGCTGGAACTGCCGGTATCCCAACAGCTCGCCGATAAAATGGCCGATCTGCGCGCGCTTTTCGCCGATGCGCCCGTCGCTGAATGGTGCGCACCGGTTTGCGGGCCGGAAAGCGGGTTTCGCAACAAAGCGAAAATGGTGGTCAGCGGTAGCGTGGAGCGCCCGCTGCTCGGGATGCTGCACCGTGATGGCGCCCCGGAAGACCTGACCGACTGCCCGCTTTATCCGCAAAGCTTCGCGCCCGTCTTCGCTGCGCTCAAGCCGTTTATCGCCCGCGCCGGGCTCACGCCCTATAACGTTGCCCGCAGGCGCGGAGAGCTGAAGTACATTCTGCTGACCGAAAGCCGGCTCGACGGCGGTATGATGCTGCGCTTTGTCCTGCGTTCGGAGACCAAGCTTGCCCAGCTGCGCGCCGCGCTGCCGGAGCTTCAGGCGCTGCTGCCGCAGCTGCAGGTGATTACCGCCAATATTCAGCCGGTGCATATGGCCATCATGGAAGGAGAGCGGGAAATTTTCCTCACCGACCAGCAGGCGCTGGCGGAAAATTTCAACGGCGTGCCGCTGTGGATCCGCCCGCAAAGCTTCTTTCAGACCAACCCTGTGGTAGCCAGCCGTCTGTATGCCACCGCTCGTGACTGGGTGCGCCAGCTGCCGGTCAACCATATGTGGGATCTCTTCTGCGGGGTGGGCGGCTTTGGTCTGCACAGCGCAACGCCTGAGATGCGCCTGACCGGGATTGAAATTGCCCCGGAGGCGATCGCCTGCGCGAAGCAGTCGGCGGCGCAGCTCGGGCTGCATAATCTGCATTTTCAGGCGCTCGATTCCACGCAGTTTGCGACCGGCGAAGGCGACATTCCCGATCTGGTGCTGGTGAATCCGCCGCGTCGCGGTATCGGCGACGGCCTGTGCGACTATTTAAACCGTATGGCGCCAGGCTTTATTATCTACTCCAGCTGCAACGCCCGGACGATGGCGAAAGATATCGCTCGCCTGGCCGGTTATCGCATTGAGCGCGTCCAGCTGTTCGATATGTTCCCCCATACCGCCCACTATGAGGTGCTGACCCTGCTGGTTCGCGAAGTATAAACAAAATGTGAACTCTTCAGGTGCTGAAGATCGGGTAAGCTTGGCTAATCAGAACGTAAGAATAGCGGAGTGCTGCCGGTGGCAAAAAAAATCCTGTTGGTTGAAGATGATGAAGATATCGCCGCGCTGCTGCGCCTGAATCTGCTGGATGAGGGCTATCAGATTGTCCACGTGGCGGACGGAGCCCAGGCCCTGCGCCTGCTGGAAAAAGAGCTTTGGGATGCGGTGATCCTCGACCTGATGCTGCCGGGCGTAGACGGTCTGGAAATTTGTCGGCGCATTCGTCAGCAAACCCGCTATCTGCCGGTGATTATTATCAGCGCTCGCGCCAGCGAAACCCAGCGGGTACAGGGGCTGGAGATGGGAGCGGATGATTATCTGGCCAAACCGTTTTCGATTCTCGAACTGACCGCCAGGGTCAAAGCGGTGTTCCGTCGTCAGGAGGCGATGGGGCAGAATCTGCTGATGGATGCCGGTCGTATCGCCAGCCATGGTTTAAGCATTGACCCCTTGTCGCGCGACGTTAAGCTGCGCGGCGAGACGGTGGATCTGACGCCGCGCGAGTTCGACCTGCTCTACTACTTTGCCCGCCATCCGGGGGAGGTCTTTTCCCGCCTTGAGCTACTTGATCGGGTGTGGGGCTATCAGCACGACGGCTATGAGCATACGGTCAATACCCATATCAACCGCCTGCGCACCAAAATTGAGCGCGACCCGGCGGAGCCGGACATCATTCTGACCGTCTGGGGAAAAGGCTATAAATTTGCCGTGGAGCGCAAAGAGGCGCAGCCATGATCCGCCGTCTCAGCCTCAGCCAGCGCCTGGCGCTGGTGTTTACCTCACTGCTGCTGCTCTGTGCCATAGCCGTTTGTCTGATCCAGCTGTACAGCAGCGCGCAGTACGGCAATGTCATGGTCCAGCGTCTCTCCGCCGGGCTGGCGCAGCAGATCGCCGCCCGCGAGCCGCTGCTGGACGCTCAGGGGCAGGTTGCTCGCCGGATGCTGAAGCCGCTTTTTGATCGGCTGATGACCTTCAATCCCAGCGTAGAGCTGTATCTGCTTTCGCCCGACGGCGAGCTGCTGGCCGACGCCGCGCCGCCGGGGCATATTAAGCGCCAGCGCATCGATCTGGCGCCGGTGCAAACGTTTCTTTCCGGCGGCGCCTGGCCGGTGTACGGCGACGATCCGCGCAGCCTTGATAAGCAAAAGGTGTTTAGCGTGGCGCCGCTGCGCCAGGACGGCCAGCTGCGCGGCTATCTCTACATTATCCTGCAGGGCGAAACCTTTAATGAACTGGCGGCAAGCGCCTGGCAGAAAACCTTGTGGAGCCTGCTGCTGTGGACTCTGCTGCTGGTGGCCGGTCTCGGCGGGCTGGCGGGTTGGCTTGCCTGGTTCTGGGTAACGCGCCCGGTGCGTCAGCTCACCGCGCTGGTGGCAACCGACAGCCAGGACAGTATTCATGCGATCAAGGCGCTGGCGGCGCAAACTCCGGAGGCGAACCCGGGGAATGAAGTGGCCGTGCTGCATAATCGCTTTATTGAACTGGCCCGCCAGATTGCCGGGCAGTGGGACCGTCTGGCCGACAGCGATCGCCAGCGGCGAGAATTTGTCGCCAATATCTCCCACGATTTACGCACGCCGCTCACCTCTTTGTTGGGATATCTGGAAACGTTAAGCCTGAAGGCCGATCGCCTGACGATGGAAGAGAACAAGCAGTATTTGAATATCGCGCTGCGCCAGGGCAATAAAGTGCGCCATCTTTCTCAGCAGTTGTTTGAGCTGGCTCGCCTGGAGCACGGCGGGATTAAGCCGCAGCCGGAAACCTTCGTGCTGGCTGAGCTGGTGCAGGATGTCGCGCAAAAATTCGACCTGGCAATCGCGACGCGCAATATCGGTTTACAGTTGGATCTGGCCACCGGGCTACCGCCGATAACGGCGGATCTCTCGATGATTGAACGGGTGCTGACTAATCTGCTCGATAACGCCATTCGCCATACGCCGGAAGGTGGGCTTATCCGCCTGACGGCGCGTCGCTCAGGGCCGGAATTTATCGTCGAGGTGGCCGATAGCGGACCGGGCGTTGCCGGTGAGCTGCGGGCAACCTTGTTCGAACGGCCTTCGGTGCTTGAACCTGGCGCGCAAAGCGCATCACGAGGGGGACTGGGTTTGATGATTGTGCGACGGATGCTGCAGCTTCACGGCGGCGATATTCGCCTGCTTGAAGCGCCCGCAGGGGCCTGTTTCCAGTTTACCCTGCCGGTTTAAGGTGGCGGATTGGCCGATCGGGATACCGGTCTATCGCCGTCTGCGGGCCGATAGCCCGGGTAAGGCGTTTACGCCGCAGCCCGGGTAGTGCGCCGGGATTGAGGCTTTGGTGCGGCTTCGTCCCGGGCCGCGCTGCGCTTGCCCGGGCTACGGGGCCACGGCTGTCTGCGGGCCGGTAGGCCGGGTAAGGCGTTTACGCCGCAGCCCGGGAAATGCGCCGGGATTGAGGCTTTAGTGCGGCTTCTTCCCGGGCCGCGCTGCGCTTGCCCGGGCTACGGGGCCACGGCTGTCTGCGGGCCG